>Ga0105050_10006469_pt1 | contig 14523 bp, 12 predicted proteins | sample FRY01_FD_78088 | JGI IMG/M metagenome (GOLD analysis project Ga0105050, IMG submission 78088) | Freshwater microbial communities from Lake Fryxell liftoff mats and glacier meltwater in Antarctica - FRY-01 | ecosystem: Environmental > Aquatic > Freshwater > Ice > Glacier meltwater ... | reverse complement strand
TGATTACCCGGTGCGGCATACAACTTACCGGCAAGCTTCTCGGTATTCCAGTAAGCTTTGAATCGCAAGTCAAGTTCGGCCTGCGTGCCCGAGTCATAAATGTGATCGCCTGCGCCCACATAAGCGTCTACATTACGTTCGGCGCGCATCGCCATATTCACGAGTGTGCGATTTGTATTCAACACACCGTCATCTGCGAAGAACAAAATCTTCAATGGATCGATAGTCTCGCCTGAACCGTAGGACGATCCTTCATTGCTTACGCCGGGGTAAGTTTCCACTTCAAATCTGATCGTCGAAAGCCTAGCGGAACCTGACCAACGGATGACAGGCGTGGTGCGATATGCGCGTTCGGGAACACCGAAAGTAAAGTTCAGCGTCGTAGCGTCGGGAATTAAAGTGCCCGGAGTAATTGGCCGCGCAGATGGATCCTCGACGACGTTGGCGGCCTTGAGTAATTCGGTTTGCGACGAGATCAATTTGCGATCTGCATAGATGTCTACCGTGATGTGCCCTGCCGTGTCACCATTCAACATTGCGATCGACACGCCGCGCACACTGGTCAAGACATCGGCATCTGTAAGTGTTACATCCTGCAGAGTTATCTGCTGCTCACCATAGTCGCCCGCAAAAGCCTTGAACAGAAAGCCATCATCTGTGCGGAAGTAGAGTTCATTGACAGTTGCGGAGATAACTGTGGCAAACTCTACGATTTTGCTCACACCGGGCCAGATGTCCACTGCGACAAACACTTCAAGTGTTTGATCCCACCAAACAACACCGGGTCCATACTTGGTGTCTACCGCGAATCCGGTGTAGTTGTCAAATTGACAGGTCGCACCAGTGGTTTGCAGTCCATTGGTTGTAAGATTCTGGATCTGCTTATTGAGTGGTGAGTTGCGGCCTTGAAACTTCAACTGCTGCACACCATTGTAGGTGCGAATACCGCCGGGATACACCACGGCCGTGTCACCGTTGATGTCAGTGATAGATTCGGGACCAAAGGCGCCCACGTCAAACAGAGGTTGACGGGTGTGCACAGGTTCACCTGCGATCAGGATGTCAAAGACAGGAATAACTAGCGTGGAAGCTTTGGCAGAAGTAACCAAAAATGCTCCGTCGGCCGCGGCAGGTTGCACGATCGCAGTGACTGGATCATAACCTGTGTGGAACCGGAGCGCGGGCGCTCCAAACTCAGGTTCAGTGCTGCCCGCCTTGTCGCCGGCATCATTTACCAGCAGGACAAAATCCAGAGGCCGACCGGACACCGAATGCGCAATCTGAGTAAGCCTGCCATCTGAATCCTTGATCGCAACATATAGCTTACTGCCGATCATCTTAGGCAGATCGCAGATCGGAACATACTCACGATTACTCGGCGTCCACTCGGACCAGTTATTCGTGGCACGCGTAGAGCCATCGGGAAAGATGACAAGCGGCTGAGAGATGCCATCTGTGCAGATGACCGCCGACCGAGTAGAGCCAATCGGTGAGCTAAAATCCAATGATGCACTTGACGTGACACGCTTGAAGTTCACGGAACTTCCCGGAATTGCCTCAACCCTTACACGTTCTGCGGTAGGAGAGAGGCTTCCACCGACGGCGCGTGTCCAAGATGTTCCGGACGCGGGACGATACCAAGGTTCGCCTTCGACAAAGATTAGAAGATTTGAATCGAATGCTGACAAGTTTTGGATCGTCCCGGCCGGAAAAGTTAGACGCAGAGGCGAGCGCACAGGCTCAACTACATTCAATCGCACACGAGCATTCGTCAGCAATTGAAACGTGTTATCAAAATCAGACTTCTCCGAAGAGAACTGAGTTTGAATGCCTCCGAGAAAGTTAGTCTTCGATTTAATTACCATACACGTGAGTTCTCGAAGTTGTACTTGTAACCGCTTGACAGGAATGCATACTCACCCGGCATCTTATCCAGGGTCATAATGGTTATCACTTCGGCCGCAGCATTCGCCAGTACGTCGGCCGCCACGCTGTTCGCTTTCGCCTCGGCAGCCATCGATTGGAGTCGCGCCTCCTCGTCCTTCGCCATCGAGTGCCCGTAGGCGCGAGCCTTCCAAAGAATTGCTGTTTCGAGCGCAGGGAAGCAAAACTCATCTGTGTCATAAAACATTGGCGTGAACACACGCTTGTACAAAACCTCAATCTCGCTATCAGTGTTGGTATAGGTACCAATCGAATAGTCATTGGCCATAAGCACAATGTGACTCGCACGCATGAGGCGCGCGGGAATCAAAGATACTTCAATGCCAGAACCATCTGTCACGGATACATCACATGTAGTAATGGCATCCTTGGAAATTGCCTCTATGCCGATCGGCTCATCTTTGGCAAACTGTGCAACGGTAGTTTTGGTCAACTCACCTGCAAGGAATGTAAGCGTCTCAGAAATACTGGACGCCGACGGCGTTTGCCCTGTGATTGTAACAGAAAATGGAACCGTTTGCGCGACGGCGATGGTAGCGGTAAGCTGGGATTCGAGCGCAAGCGGCGTGTGCAACGCACGACGCGCAGTGATGCGCAAGGTATTGTAGGGCTGCTGCCAGCGATCGGTGTGATACCTTACGGCCAAACTCTCCAGCTTACTGCGCGAGCGCGAATCTACACGCCTGACGGCGCGCACCTGATCAATGTACCAAGGCAAAGAGATCTGCTGCTGCTGTTCGTGAATCTCGAAAGATTGCTCCCAAAGCGACGAAGGAAGATCGGCAGTCGAATAGAACTCAGACGCCGCGCGATTGATATAACGCAGCAGCTGAGCACGATTGCCGGCGGAGCTACTCGAAATTGAAGTAGCCTCTGAAAGTTCTGCTAGTAGGTCGCGGAGCATAGTTCAAAGGATGAGAAGTCTGACAGTATATGTGGCGGGAAACACAATAAGCCACGTAAATATAAAATGCGTTGTGGTCTTGGCGTGAATCGTAATGGCAGGAAATTGTGTTTCATACGGAAGTGTTTCCACAACATCCATCAACACTGCATAATTTGCGTCAACAAGTGGCGTCCCAAAAGTCGCACGCAGATATGAATCACCAGGAGGAGCCAGAGTGGTATCGGTAGTCAGGGCGGGGATGTTATGATGAACTACAGTTGTATCAGCCGCCCACTTTGATCCAGGGCCTGCGTTTCTAACTATGGTGAAAGTACCAGATGCCTTCAGCAAACCATTAATATTTTTAACATTGACCGGAGCAATAGCCTTTGATGCCTCAGTTCCAGTAGCGACTTCACTAGATGAGGCGAACACAGTCCCAACAGGTGTCGGAATAGCCAACGTCACAGCTTTCAACTCACCCGTTGCGTCATACTGCAAGTACTTCCCGGTATCTCCGACTACTTTGGCAACCTTTTGCAGGGCCAAACTATAATCCGCAATCGCACTAGTCGGCGCGGCCCAAATGACAGCAGTACCGGCAGCATTAGTGGTAAGGACTTGATTAGCTGAACCTCTCGTGAGATAGTCAGGAGGAATTTCATTAGATCCGAACAGCGCAAGAAGCGTGGCAGAGTCAAGAATTTCCCACGTAACCGTAGTACCATTCGACGCGAGATACTTACTACCGGACAGACCACTGATCAGCTTGTTCGTGGCAACGGAAGCATTGGCCAGAGCATTGGCCAGCGTGGCGAACTGAAATCCAGTACCCGGTGTGTTAACCTGCAAAACTTGCAGCGGAGTGCCGCCTGCCGTGGAAAGCTTGGCAATCTGAATCGTACCATCAACGATCATCGCGTTGATAATTGTGCCAGTGCCGGGCTTGGCGACACCAAGCGCCCAAGTAGTGCCATTGAATTGAAAGATCTCGCCAGTGGAAGGCTTAAACCACAGGCAGCGCCGGTGCCACTGGTACCAGTTAGTAGCATAACCAGAAGGCTGTCCAGTCGAGGCGGGTGTGGTCTCGGAGTAGATCACCATTCCGCGATACGAACTCGGAAGTGCAAGCTCAATGGCTTGCTCAATTAGCGCCGCATGTGCGCCAAGCGTGGGCGTCAAATCGGCACCCGTATCGAAAGATTTTTCTTCAGCTGTAGGCATATTAAGAGGCGCAGGTAGTTACCATCGTTGCAAAGTCTGTGTAAACAAATGGAGGCACACAAACTACAGGGGAAATCTGAGAGCCAGTTACGTCGCACGACGTAGTCGGCTGTTCCATGATACCGATTGGAATTGTCCAATCGGAGGAAAGTGTGGAGGGATTAGAAGCGTTGGTCCAGATTTCAATTACAGTTCCAGCCGGAACTGTCTCGCCAACATAGACAGGCAAAGGCAAGATTTCCGTGGTGCCCTGCCAAAGCTTTACGCGAAACGTAACACCACTGACTACCCAGCGCAATACGGCTGCAAATGTGCTGTAAGATCTAGCCAAAGGATAACGAATAGTCCAATGCGTTGCGATGGGCACAGTGTAGATTGCCACGATCTGCGAAGCACCTGCACCAGAGGGATAGGCATAAGAGAAAGCCGGAATAAGCAGCGTCTGATTCTTACGCTTGGCCGCGCAAGCCTTAATAGCCCCACGAGGCGCGAGCATCGTGGAGCTTTTGAATAGTAGTCCGTAAGGCTTAGCCATATTTATCTACGATTTGTCGAAGTCTTGCAGCAAATCTTGCTTCCGTGTAACTTTGCGCGTTACGCGCAGAAGCCGCAGCTTTCTCAGCCAAGAGAATTTGATCCGAATATGCCTCACGCATTGCTTGAATCGTACCGCGTTTGCATGGAAAAGCTACCTTACCCACACCATTGTAAACTTCCTTTGGCGACTGTATAAGCTTATGAGGTAGAAGCCAGGATGTTTGTTGATTGGCAAAGTCCGCCGGACCACCGTAGGGAATGCAAATGGAGGGGCGACCAGCAGCCATGAGTTCACACAGCGGAAAGTTCCAAGCTTCCGCGCCCGAAAGAAAGATGCCGCAATGATGCTCAGCAAGTAACGCAAAGTACTTCGCACGATCGAAGTCTTCGTGAATGATAGTAATGCGCTTGTCATAGGTGTAACGCCTTATACAGTGAATAGATTGTTTAATCGTAAGACTGACATCGGATTCAGTTGGGAAAGCTTCTGTGAACCACTTAATTAATTCATCAATTCCTTTTCGCGTAGGAACATTATTATCCCTGGCCACACAAATGAACTTGAACGGCCTAGCTGCCGGCATATGACTGTACGAACCGCTGCCCCATTGCGGCAACACTTCGATTGGTTTGAACCATCCAGCGCGTCTGAACACATCCGCATTGTGTTCACACGGAACAACTAAGACTGAGGAAGGTTCAACATTGACCAAGCTGGAGATCTCGGAAGATTCCCATGTGGTTAACCTGATATGTGCACCGAGCCTAATATTGGCCGTAGCCAAACCTAGTGTAGCATTACCTTTAACAAGCCTTGGCGTTAAAGCGGCATTAACTCCGCGTGCGACGTAGGCATAACCTGAAGCATCGGTTACATAATCAAATGGAAAATCAAAGGTAACACAAGGTTTTGCCTCATACAAAAAATAACCTTGTACGGGTTCGTGAGCTATTGTAATCAGACGAAATCCAGCCAGCGTAGGAAGCGGGGTAGTACCATGATACTCACCATAGATTGATAATGCTTTCAGTGCTGAAGGTTCACGCAAGATTTCGTGCTCCGCACCTTCGCAGTCCAGCTTGAGCAGGAAATTCTTATGTTCTGCGAACACAGACTTAGCTGAAACGATTTTGACCCTCCCAAAATCCCTGATTACAACACCGCCACCTGTGTTAGATTTACACGAACTTGCAATGAACTTACCCTTACCAGAGGTCAAGCCTACGGCCACATTGTGTAGAATAGCTCTGCCGGATTTGACAAAAGAATCTAGATTCCTTTGGAGAACTTTGAAGTTTTCAACCTCAGGCTCATAACAAATAACCAAAGGTGCCCCGCGCTTTAGAACTGCAAGCGCGAAGCTGCCTATGTGTGATCCAATGTCAATTACAGTAGACCCTACGTAATCTGGCAAGTTGTATTCATTCTGGGTAAAGACTGATCCAAAGACTTCTTGATCAACTGTACCGGGCCTACAGTAAACTCTCATCGCACTTTGCCGAGGATGTTGTCGATGGCTTGGAGGGCTTGGACAATGTTGGTTCCGGTGGCGCTTTGTCCAAGGTTTCCGACGCTGGCGGATTGGGAGCCTTCGGTTTGGATTGCTTTGAACTTCGCGAGATCCGACTTACTCGAGAAGAACGTGCGACTCGTGGCAATCGTGGAGATCTTGGTGTACGATCCGTCATCTAACTTCCTTTCGTCTACCTGCTTGGTGTTGAATGAAGCGCATCCAGCTAACAGCGCAATAACGAGGAGTAAAGATTTGTGCATAAAATAAGGCGACTTGTCAGGTCGCCTTACTCGTAGCATTGATTGTACCTTATCCACCCTTCTTCTGGCCGAAGTACAAACCTATGGCCATGGTAGACAAGGTGTAGAGCGGTTCTTTCACTTCAATACCGTATAGGTGCATGAAGCAAACCGTGAGCGTGAGCATAATGGCGAGCAACGCCCTGACTGAGACATCAATGTTAAACAGCTTAACAGATGAATCGGCAGGTTTCTCGTCGACTTCTGGTTTGTTCTCGTCTTGTATGCTCATCTTATAATTGGATTACCTATTGACGTTGGTTGGGATCAATGTGATCCGGTTGGTCCCTGCGTGGCCGACAACCTCGAATTGCACCAGGGTTGCATTGGTCACACCGGACCCGGCAGGCACAACAAACGATCCGCCCGTTGGAGTGTATACCGAACTCCCGACCGTGAACGTGCTTGCTCCTGCGGCTGGGATTACATAGATCGATCCGCGCATGCCGTGGAAGAAGTTTGCAAACGTCAACGTGGTGTTCCCTGTGGATGTCATGAGGAACTGATACGGAGGGCGTCCGTATGGGTTGACCGTGATCGTTGAACCCGAATAAGTCAGGCCGATGTCGTGCGTCTGAAAATCGTCAAACCACGGTGAAATTGCAGAACCGATGTCGGTGTAATTACCGCTTACGTGACTAGACAGCGTTACCGCGCTGCCGCCTGATCCTGCGTTGTTGTAGACCCTAAACAACCGCAGTGGGTTGGCCCCAAGCTTTCCCGGGAACCTGACCTTGTTATCGGTGATCTGAATCCGCGGAGCGCCGGTGACGTTGGTTCCATAGTTCATGTAGACCACCTCTTGGCTTACTCCAGACGCCAATCCAGACGCCAGAAACTGGTTATTGTTCCAAATTGATTCGGTATTATTCAGCAGACGCGCCAGCCTGAACACGTAAGCGCCGAATCTGTTTCCGTCAACGACCAGAGTTCCGAGCGTGGTCGCAGTTGTTTGTTCGCAAAGGATCCATTCAGCGCCGCCCTCAATTGCAGGGTCTGCGATCATCGCGCCGAATGTGTTATTGCGAACGTCAAGCAAATGCTGAGCGCTAAACGGAGTGCAATTGATTGCATTCGCATATCCAATTCCGAATTTGTTTGCCGTGATTACATTGGTCACACCACGATCTATCCGCAGCGCAGCAAACGCCCTTCCAGATGTGCCTCCTGCGGTTCTGGAATTGTTCCAGTTGTCGATAGTGTTGTTCGCGAACTCAAACCTGCTGATTGGAAATGTAGTTCCGGAGGCGTACACCGCCGACCCAACAAGATTCAAGAATGTGTTGTCACTGACCAACAGATTGGTGATAGCCCCATAGTTATCATGGATGACAAAAATTCCAGATCCGCGTGGAATTGCATTCGCTGGATCAATCAATCCATTGAACATGTTTCCGGAGATGGCAATGTCTCCACAATCCGCAATCGCGATTCCTCGCCCGCCGTTGTTTATGAATGAATTTCCAGAGACGATTGCGTCGTTAACGTGGAACAGGTACATCCCACCGAAGTTGAAGCCGTTAAAACTGATCGTCTGCCCAGCCTGTGGACCCTGTGGCACTGTAGCGATTGCTGCCGCATTCCGAATGATGTTGCCAGAGATGTTATGCGCTGTATGACCACGCTCAGCATTCGCCTGAATTCCGATGTACATCCCATTGGCCCCGACCGGCTCAATTATGTTGTCAGTGATAGACACGTTGGCGAACATGTAGTTCGTAACACCGGCACCATCAGAACAGACTCGAACACCGCATGGCACGTAGATGGTGCTGGGAGCAAACGGCTTGAGCACGTTGTTGGCAGCAATCAGATTTGTCGATTTATTGTTACTGACTGAAATTGTGAATGCGATGCAGTCGTCATTTGACTGGATGTGCGAGTTGACCACTCTGGTGTTGCTGACTAGGTCGGCATGAAACCCGTCTTGATTGCGACCCCAACTGGCGCTTTCCCTGGTGTCATTGCTCCCGTTGGTTTGGATGATAGTCACACTGTCCAGAAGGAACTGATCAGCTTGCGCTGCAAGCACCCCGAAGAAGCCAAAGTTCTGGACCGTGACATCCTTGATCGAACAGTTTGTTGCAAACCTAAGGTGAATGCCCATCATCTTTCCGTAATTGTCAGCCGCGCTGGTCGGTTGATTTCTCGCGTTCCCGTCAATAGTGCCCCTGCCTAGAATGGTCAGATTGTTGTACGACCCAGCATCAGCAAAATGGAACAGCGACTGTGGATGCGATGCCGTCCAGTCATTGGTCGCAGGGACCATGATGTTGCCGTTGAAGGTAATGGTGACGTTCGTCATGTGGACGCCCGGGCGCACCGATTCAGGTCCGACGAACGTGGTGTTGATGGAGTGTGGCAACTCAATCGCTCCGCCCGTGCGAAGGAACTGAAGCGCAGACGTCATTCGTAGGGCATTGCCGGGCCCGCTGCCTTGAAGTCCGTCCTGAGCCACTCCGAAGTGGTTGAACAGGTGCGGCCTAGTCACCTGCTCCCATGAACCGCCAGCGACGGCAAGCTTGCCTCCGTACACGTTGGTGGATGTTTGGTTTGCGACGAACTGATAAGTCGCGCCGCCACCGTCACCGGCGCTGTAATAGCCAAGCGTCATATACGCTGAGCCCACAAGGCCAGTGGTGGCCAGCAGTTGCGAGATGTTTTCGAACTCAAACACTCGGGCGTTTAGCTGCGTCTGAATCCCAGAGATGACGCCTGCGCCAATTTGAGGAACTGCAAATGTGGTCTGCGCAAAGATTGTCGAAGTAAACGAAACTAGCGATAGGAACAGTACAAAGAAATACTTCATAAGTTGAGTTGATTAAAGTGTGAGCATTGTCATCACTTTGAAAATTTGTCCAAGGTCTCTTGACTACGCTTTAATTGGTATCTACTGTCGGAAAGCACTTCTGAGTTTTGATGCATAGCGGAAGTATTGGCTTCTACAACCGCACTCAGATGCTGCATAGACTGTTCACGCTTAGCCGATTGCTCCTTAATTTCCTTGCGCAACTCAATAGAATCATCTCTAACCATTTTCAAGAAATAACAACCAACTGCGAAAACCACCACAATTAGGTACCAGACCTGTGTGGCAACAGAGGACGATGCTAGACTTGCAGCAGCGTCAAGAGGATCTGATGCAGCAAACATGATAGTTTAGCGGATTACATGGATGTGGAAAACACCAGTCAAGGTGACGGAATCGACAGCGTGCCCATTGGAAATAATAACGGCAGCAGTGCCTGCACTGGTGAAACTAACGCTAGCCAAAAGTTGCTCGTCAAAAGCAGGACGCGACAACACCATACAATCGCCGGCCACAAGACCTGGGACAGCCACAACAATGGTGACATAACTCTGGGCGCTAATAGTGTTGGTCGGGCTGAACGCCACACGACTCTTGTTGTTGGGCAAGCGCTGCTCAAGGGACAGGATCCTGGAAGTCAGAGCCTTGGCGATCTGTAGAAATTTATAGCCAGTCATATGATTAAGTATTAATGAACCAAGAAACCAAAGGAAGCTTACAGTTGCCTGTAAGCTCTTGTTTGATCGCTTAGTTATTAGGGACGTAGGTAGCGTTGTAACTGCCAGTACCGAGTGCCTTGATCACAAAGCCGAAGGTGTAGCCAGCCGAGCGAGTAGGTTCCCACACAACAGTGGAGTTCGCCGGAACGGTGACAGTGTATAGACGTTTCATCTCATTGGTAGACTGTGCAACAGTCGTGACGACAGAAGCGCGAAGCGTGTTAGTAATGGACTCAATGCGACCCAAAGCGTTGGTGACGCTGGAGACCTCATTGGTCGTGTAGAACGTGCGCTTCTGGAAAGCGGGCTTAATTCGATTGGTCGTCGAACTCGAGTCCGAATCGTACACGATGAACGTGTTAGCCGCACCAGAGGTGTCAGTGAGCTGCAAATAAACCAGCTGCCCCGGGTCGGAACTGATAATGGTATTCGCAGCGGCGAGATTCGCACTCGCCATGGTCTGAGCAACGGCGGTCGAAGTGAGCGCAAACAGCGCGAGAAACAATACAAAGAAGTACTTCATAGAATTAGGTTGGTTGACTTGGAGAATTACCAGCTGAGCGCGGAGTTCGGATCGCGGCGATAGATGATAGGAATCACATTGAAAGGGTTCGCAGGCATAACGCCGTGAACGGTGGAAGCGATCAACTTGATCAACTCGTCCCACGTGTTGGCTTCCACATTGCCGGCGGAATCCTTGATCAAGAAATTTCGCGTAGCCTGAACCTGACCATTCCAGTTCAACGCATTGAACTTGTTTGCCGTGGAGCCTTGACCGGTGAAGCTGGCGGGAGGAGGTCCAACGTCAATGGTCTGAATCGGATTCCAACCAATCAGGTAGGCAACGCTGACAGGAGCCTTGCGATACGCTTCGGTGAAACGGGTGATGTAACCCTTGTCACCGGAGTAGTTCGCGGCATTGTACTCCTGCTCGATCTGAATGTCAGGCATCGTACCATCTTCGTTGTAACGCTCAGGGAACGGCGTAGAGCGGAAGACGATGTTATCCGAGATGGCGCCAGAGAATCGGCTGTTGAGCAGATTCATCGCAAGGGGCCGAACGGCATTGACCGTCGGATCGTAGGTCAGGCGAGTGAGCAACTCATTGTCGCCCGCGAGAATCCACTTGCCTTTGACCAACTCATTGTCGCCGGGGTTGCCCTTCTTCCAGCCGTCGCTGGGCGCAATACCCAGACTGTTCTGAGCAAGATCACGAATCGCACAGATGGTGCGGAAGTCCAGCGTACCCGTGCCGAGTTCCTGGATCTTGGCTGCCATCCAGTTAGTATCCTTGACACTGGCGGTGGGATCGCTGGGATCACCAAACGGCACAGACTCATCATATGCCGAATCAGCGGAACCGCCGCGGCCCACGAGGTAGGCGTGGCGAGCAAGATTGAACAACTGATCGCGAATGAAGAAGTCGTTGCAGACGGCAATCTGCGTAGCGAGATCCTTCATCTGGAACAGGATGTTCTTGCGGAAATCGCGGAACTCAGGCAGCCAGTGAATCTGCTGAGACATGTACTTGTGCCGCTTGACACGCGCCTGATTCTGCAGCTCACGATTGCGGTACGTGTTGATCTTCGCAATCTCAGTGATGTTGTTGGGGCGATGGGTCTGCGAAGTGACAGGCGAGGACTGGGGCATCACACCGATGATGATGTCGCCATTGTTCTGCTTGAACTTGAGGGAGGAGAACATAGTCCCCCAGACGGAGGAATACTCGTAGGTGCTCTTCTCTTGAAAAGCCATCTGAATAGGAAGCCGAGCAAACGCTGCGGTGTCCTGAACAGAATAGTTGACGTCCGTTGGAGGCGTGAGTCCGATCGTAGTAGGCATATTAGTTGAAACTTATCGGTGGAAATAAAAAAACCACCGATGGATTAATTACGGGAACTTTTGAGGTTCACCGCAATATCACCATAGGTGGCTATTGCTGGTCTGCGAGAGACTCGCAGAATACTTACTCTAGGACTATTTTTGCTGGAAGCATGCCAATCAATCGTCGTCGTCTTCCTGAAACTTAATAAGCTCATCACCTGCGGTCGCCGGTTTGGCCACGCGCAGTGCAGGGGCGCCGGGCTTTGTAGTCAGTGCCGCAAGCTTAGACTTCAATGCGTTGATCTCCACTTGGCTTGCGGCAGCAAGTTTAAAATACTCCAAACGGGCTTTGGACAACATGCGAGTCTGTTGCGTATGGCGCAACACTTCAGGAGCTAGCGAGAATGACTGCTCATAGATTTGACGCTCAGCCTCCGTAAGAGTCTTCTCATCGAACGTGGGAAAGAACTTCTTCTCAGCTTCGTCGAGCTGAGTATGGACCGCATTGGTGGCTGCCTGATGTTCGGCTTGAAACTGACGGGTCATATGATTGACCTGCTGACCTTCGGATACGGCACTGTTGTACTGCTTCTGCAAATACAACTGAGCTTGAACATTGACGCGACCATCCTCATTCTTCAACGTCTGGATATTGTTATTGCCATCAAGGAATTGGATGTCGTTGGCTTCGGCGGCGGCCAGAATCTGTCGCTCATAGAAAGCTTCGAGTTGCCGGCACTCTTCGGACTTGGCCAGAAGTTGGCCAAACTTAGGGTGCAGCACATAGCTTTCAGGATGCTCATACAAATGCTCAGGACCTGTTGGCCGAGCCTTGAGTTCTGCAATCTCAGCAGTCTTGGCTTTGCGGTCGAGCGCAATAGCTTTGACTTTGTCGAACTGTGCATTGGGAAGCTTCTTGAGAACTTCAACATCCTCCGGGTCAAACACGGAGTAGTCGCGCCCGGCCGGCTGTCCGAACGCCGGGTTTGGAGCTTCGACTTCAGGTGCAACATCAGGTGCGACCTCGGCTTCAACAGGTTCGTCGGCAGCCTTCTTCGCAATGTCGTCATGCGTGTCAGGAAAGTCATCATCCGACTCATCAAACTTGATCTCTTCATTTCCCGGATCTGGCTCCTTGGCGGCGACCGGCTCCTTGGCAACGGGCGCAGGCCGGGAGAATGGATCAGCCGGGGTAAGCTTACCATCCGGCCCAACCTTCATTGATGTTGACTGAGCTTGTGGCTTAGGCGCCTTCGGCGCGGGCGCCTGCGGCGCCGGGACAACAACTTGGGACGTGAGGTTCGTTGGGGCAGGGACGGCAGGGGACGCGGCGGGTGGCGCGGGCGTCACGGCAGGCGCCTGCGGCGCTGCCGCTTGCGCGCCGGGAGATGATCTGCGGCCGGCGGAATTAATGCCTACCGTTCCGCTTGTTTCGGCCGGGAGCGGAATCCTAATTGTATCATTAGACATGACTGATGCTTTCTATCGCTTTAGTTAGTGTTGCTTGTTGGATTGATAAAACTCTTACGAAGCGATCGTCCTTTGACGGATCGATCGCCGCGGTCTGCAAAGCTTGAAGTAAGCCTGCGTTCTGCTCACTGAGGCGTTGGAGGACTTGCTGCGTCTCCGGGCGCTGGAGCCACGCCTCCTTGAGCGGCCGCGATACGCTGATCGACGGCCTGCTTGAGCTGTCCAAGTTGTTGCTCATGTGGTTGCCATTCAGGTCTCAGTTGTCCAGTTTCATCAGTAACGGACTGCGCAACAACTGCGCCAAGTTGCTGAATCAGTTGCAAGTCAGGAGTCTGCATCATCGCCGCAATGTACCTGTCAGAGTGCGCCGGATAGCGTTCGCGCAGATAGTCGGCCAAGAACACTTGGGCGGCCGGCGTAGTAGAAATGATTGCCCAATCTTGTTGCATTGCGGCAATGCGTTCTTGGCGCTGCACATAATCTACGGCGCCGGCCGATTGGATAATGTACGTGGCGTCAAACAGCGCCGGGTTGATGCCCAGCTGCAATGTTCCGCGCCACACGGCGGACTTAATAATCTCGTAAGCTTTGGTTACGATCTTACGCATTGGGATGGACAAATATAACACGGAGACGCTATTGATTTGCGACATCGTCTGGTTAGCCGAGTTGACCTCGGTTGCCGTCTTGCGCGAATCCTGTCGATTGTTGACTGCCCAGGAGATCTGATTGTTTGCCGCAGAGTTTCCGGTGTCAAGATGATCCAATGCGCGGAACAACATGGCGTCGGGCCACGGCGCCGCCCAAGGTTTCATAGGACGATCCCAAACTTTATTGGGCGAGATCGTCATGTCAGTTTGCTTGGCGACGCCGCCGGCAGTGTACGAACCTTCGGCCGGCGCCCACTGGGTCATCGACGCGGCGTAAGATCCGTTGATGCCGGCGGAAGTCAGAACGCTCAGGGCATCTTGAATATAGAATGCCTTTGCAGCGTGTCCAGTCTGCTCGGACATCTTGCGCTCTTCGGTAATCGAAGGCGAGAACTGAACATAAGGATACTCAAACTCATGCTGCTCTTCGAATTCCACCTGCTCGACAAGTCCCATTCCGCCAGCAGGATCCACTACTTGTGAAGTAACTTTCTTTCCGCGACCGTTGACAAATCCGATGGGCTGCGACAAAGGTTCGTTGACATCCTTTGAATACCACACCGCTTGGACAACTCCTGCAACCTTGAACAAGCAGTGATGGATGGTGGCGAACGCCGCCGACCCGCCGCTGCACATAGACGCGAGGT
>Ga0105050_10006465_pt1 | contig 14527 bp, 9 predicted proteins | sample FRY01_FD_78088 | JGI IMG/M metagenome (GOLD analysis project Ga0105050, IMG submission 78088) | Freshwater microbial communities from Lake Fryxell liftoff mats and glacier meltwater in Antarctica - FRY-01 | ecosystem: Environmental > Aquatic > Freshwater > Ice > Glacier meltwater ... | reverse complement strand
AACGTCTGCTGCCAAATCATTGGACGCAGGAGCGGATGCCTGCAAAAATCCACCGCCCTGTTCCGAGGTCGAAAGACCGAAATCGAACCTCACCCTTGCCACTAAAATCCAAGCAGAACCATTTGCAATGAGCGAAAAATAAGTGACTGGTACGATTTGGGCAACGCAATCTAATTGCCAGTTCCTGGAAAAGGGCATCGGACACTTTTTCTCGGCCGTTCCTTAGCGTGGTTGAGCGTTTTGGAGACTGTTCAAAGTCCAATCATATTCCAACCAACGGATCGTCGGAACGACGTTGTTCGCGAGCGTCTGGTTGAGAGCGACGGAGTAGCGAGCCACGAAGGACATGGGACTGCCGGCATCCTGTTTAAAATCATCGCCGTACCAGCTGTAGAGTTTGCTGAGCGCGACTTCATGAGTCGCCGCATCGAAGCTGAACCAAGTCTCATGGCGGTGAACGTACTGCGTCTGCTGTTCCAGTTGATCATCCAATCGGTTCGCGTCATAAGCTTCATTGCGAAGGGGTGGACAACCAATGGCTGCGCAGACAAGTGCGAAGTGAATCCGTGGCTCAAAGAAGTGAGGGCGAATTTGTTCGTGTTCAATCTGGTTCAGGCTCCATTGATGATTCCCAATCGTCCAGCGTACCGAGTCCCATCGCTCCGCATCAGGAATGTCCATAATGGAGTCAATCGGATAATGATCCAGCACAAGCTTCAATGTGAACGCATTGTAGGCGTTGATCAGCAACGCTAGTTTCTCGTTGCGTGACATCACCTCCAGCGGGGCGTCGGCAACGGTTTTGAGATATTGATCGAGTGGATCCGCGCTCATTCTCAATGCGATGTAATCGACCCAGCCATTCGAATCGACGTTTTGTTTTAGCAATCCGTTCAGCAACGAATGATCGAAAGTCGGACCCGAGGAAACACTCGCGTATAATTCCTTCAGGACGACCTTCGGAGGACCAAATATCTCGGCCAACCATTGTTCAATCTTGCCCGAATTTGAGCGAGCATAGACCGCTGTACCCACAAGGAGAAGGGCTACGACGGCGAGTCGAAAGGTTGTTCGAACGCTTCTCGCGTAGACTGCGTTGGGATGCTCACCTGCCGTGATGTTCGCTGACTCTTCTGCCTCCGGTTCGGCTTCCATCTGCTCTTGCAACTTACGACGGGCAAGCCGGGTGACATAAATCGTGACTGCAATTGTTGCGAGTAAGCCAACGCCCAGCATGGCCCATTCGCCCCAGCCTCGTTCGCGCTCTGGCCCCAGTGCGGCTCCGGTGATGTGCCCGAGGTAGACGTAGAGAAACGTGCCGGGAAGCATCGCGATCCAGCTTGTAACCGCGAAAGGCCAGAATCGAATCGGAGTCAATCCATAGATGTAGTTTTGCACATTGAAGGGGATTGCGGGCGAGAGACGCAGCAGCGCAACAATCTTCCAGCCACCCTCGCCGATCGCCCGATCAATCGCTCCGAAACGTCGGTTTTTTTCCGCCATCGCCGCGATCTTGTCACGAGCCCCATATCGAGCGATGAGAAACGCCAAAGACGCTCCTAGGGTTGAGCCGATCGACACCGTGACCAGTCCGATTCCGAGTCCAAAAACGGCACCCGCGGCAAGCGTAAGGATCGTACCGGGCACAAAAAGCACGGTGGCGACCACATATACCGCTGCCAAGACAACCGGCCCCCAAAAGCCCAAGCCCGAAACCCAGCCATTGAGTGCTTCCATTCCCCGATCGATCGGCAGCGAACGAGCGACAGTTATCAATGACGCAATGATCAATAGAATGGAGACCCAGCGAATCACGTTAAGCCCTCTGCCAGCCGGGACTTTTACGGAGCCTTGTTCGTAAGCCTCCGGTTCGCCGCCAGCTCGGTTGCTAGCCGGTTCGCTTACGTTTTTCATTTTCTGTTGGGTCATCGAACTCTTTCTCTTGACTAAAACCGTCGTCGATCAATTCGCTCGGTACTTGAATGACGAGATCGCGATCAAATCCATACACCTTTCCGCCTCCAGTCCCTCTCAAGGTTGCGCCGAAAGCGTGAGCGATGAGGCCTCGGCTCGCAACCAGAATGACACCATCCGTCACGTTTGTCAGTCGGGAACACTTATTCTCCCCTGATCTGTACCGATATCGACTTGTTAATTAGGAGCAATTAGCGTTCCAAAAAAGGAACATCTGTTTGGTGCGATTTAACATTCTGGCGTAACACAGAGGGAAATTAACCAGCGAACTAGTGCAACGGGGATTCGGCCCGAAGCTAACGTGACACGATCCGCTGATCATTGTGGCAGGTACGAACCGCTACGCTTGATCTGTCAAAAACCCCACACTCCGCGATCGTTCGTCCATCCACTAAAAATCATCGCAAACCAAACTCTGCGAGTCGTTCAAAACGGTCCAACGATCAGGACACAGGTCTCGAAGGATGATCTTATCACGGCGCCGTTATTTCCCGGTGTAGCTGTGCGAAGTGGTCGATGAGAAGATCGGGACCGTCTATCGAGGACAACGAAGTATCGTATGAAACGGTTTCGCTTTTTGGTAGATGAGTATTCTGTGACCGCGATTGTCGGCAAGCATTTGCACACGATCGTTGATGGTGCTGAGATGTGAATCAATTCTCTGCCGAAGACGATCGGGTGGTAACTATGCGGCCCCTTGTGTTTCTGCCAACTCCAAAATCGGAGCCCGAAACATCCTAAAAGACAGAATATTTGGTGCTTCAATCCATGTTAATTGGCGAAAATTTAGTTGCCCTGAGCGACCTCACTTTAATAAGTAACTGATAATCGCTGTCCTCCCAGATAATGCCTTTTTTCGTTCAATTTCTTCGAGTGACGCGAAGCTGCCGAAGATGAATGATTTGAAGTCGCGAAGCCATGCATGGAAACAAAATGGAAGCCAAGCCAAATCCACGTCAAATAAGACTCTGGATGTTAACAATCACCTGGGGCGTTGCCGTTGTCTGTGGCGTCTCGTTGTTGACGGCACATAATTCAACACCAGGAGTCGATCAATTTTCGCCGGCGGCATGGCCTAACGACGTTGCGATTGCTTGCACGAAAGGCGCGCCGACATTCATCGTCTTCATCCACCCACAATGTCCTTGCACGTCTGCCACAATGTCCGTATTGGCGAGGCTCGACGCAGACGTTGATGCTGAACTTCACCCCATCTTTGTACTCGTTTGCCCCAAGCGATTTCAAAGTCAATGGGCGACGTCGTCACTCGCCAAACGTTGTGAATCGATCCCCGATGGGCGTGTGATCATTGACAGCGACGGAGAGCTGGCGAAGCGATTTTATGCCACAACGAGTGGTTACTGCTTGTTGTACTCCGCCAGCGGTCGTCTTCTCTTTCAGGGTGGGATAACCACGGGCCGAGGACATGAAGGCGAAAGCCTTGGCCGGGTGGCACTACGACAAATTTTTTCTGGCCGACCGACTTCGATTGATCGCATGCCCGTCTTTGGCTGTGAACTGAACCAGCCAAGCCAAGTGGTCTCACAACTCAATTGCTGCAGGGAGAGTCTACTATGACCATCGGAAACGACTCGCATTCCATTGAAATCCGTACATCGGAAATCTTCAATCGCGACCTGGACCAGAGCCGGAGTAGTATCGATCGTCTTTTCGCTTTGCTGATGGTGCTGCAATTAATTGGAGCGGTGATTACAGCCATTGTAATTTCTCCGGCAACGTGGATCGGTGCCGAAAGTAAAGTGCACATACATGTTTGGGCTGCCATTGGATTTGGATCACTCCTCGCTTCGTTACCAATTCTTCTCGTTTGGATTCGCCCCGGGGCAATTTTGACCCGGCACGTGATTGCGGCAGCGCAGATGCTGTTCGCATCCTTGCTCATCCACTTGAGTGGCGGACGCATCGAAACGCACTTTCACATCTTCATCTCACTGGCCTGTCTCTCGTTTTACCGCGACTGGCGAGTATTGATGACAGCCAGCATCGTGATCGCAATCGACCACGTTGCAAAAGATTTCTACTGGCCTCAGTCTGTGTTTGGAGTGTTGACGGCGAGCCCGTGGCGTGTGATCGAACACGTGGCTTGGGTATTAATCGCGGATGTGTTTTTCATTGTCGCATGTCATAAGAGTCTCCGAAGCTTGACGGTTTCGGCTGCGCGTGAGGCGGAAGTCGACTGCATCAAGCAGCACTTCGAAGATCAAGTTAAAGCGAAAACGACAGAGGTTGTTGATGCCTATAATGCTGCCCGAGAAGCACTCAAGGAGGTCTCGGCAATACGTTACGCACTTGATCAACACACTCTGTTATCAATCACCGATCGATTTGGAACGATCACCGATGTGAATGCCGGCTTCAGTCGAATCAGCGGATATTCGCGGGAAGAATTAATAGGACAGAATCATCGAATTCTCAATTCTCGTTATCATTCGCCAGAATTTTGGGGTGAGATGTGGGAGACGGTAAAGAGCGGGAAGCCTTGGCGAAACGAGGTTTGCAATCGTGCGAAAGACGGAACGTTGTACTGGGTGGATTCGACGATCATTCCACAGCTCAACGCAGCGGGGAATCCAGAAAAATACGTTTCGTTGCGATTTGACATTACGGATAAGAAACAAGCCGAAAAATCACTGACGCTTGCGAACCAACGAAATCAGTTGTTGGCCGCCGCTGTTGAACGTAGCCCCGATTCCACCGTCGTTACCGACCTGGAGGGGATCGTACGTTTTGCGAATCCGGCGGCTCAAAAGTTGGATGCGATGTTAGGGTACGATCTCCGACTCGGCGCGGCATCGTTACTGTTTTCGAGAGATCACATCGATACACCGAATCAACGGAGGCTCCTGAAAGACATTCTTGACGGCAGAGTTTTTCACGGGAGATTCGAAATTGAATATGACCCTCGACAAGAAGTTTTTGACCATGGCGACCGTTGCCCCGTTCGCCCCACGCGATGTATCTGCGTAACCGCATCACCGTTGCTGGACGAGGATGGCCAAGCCGATGGAATTCTCATTGCGACACGTGACATTAGCGAAGAGGTAGCGCGTCAACGATCACTCGAAGAGATCACAACTGCGATGGATGCGGCGAAGGACTGCGTATTTGTGTTCGACGCTGATTCGCTTCAATTCGGGTACGCCAATCAAGGTGCGATTAAACAAGTCGGTTGCAGCTTTGATGAAATGCGCCAGATGACGCCGCTCGACATTACCTCACCACCCTACAAAATTCCGTTTCGAAGCACTATCAAGCCACTATTGGATTCCCCAGGCACGGCAGCAAGCTTTCGCTCCGAGCATCAACACCGAGATGGCAGACTCATTCCCGTCGAGATCTCATTGCAATTAATTCCAGGAGTGGGGCGAAACGGTCGCTTCATCGCGATCGTCAGAGACATTGCGGAGCAGCTCGCGGCAGAACAAGCGATAAAAGCCGCGAAAGAACAGGCCGAAGCGTCAAGCCGATCCAAGAGCGAGTTTCTGGCCAACATGAGCCATGAAATACGGACTCCCATGACGGCGATCCTGGGCTTTGCAGATTTGCTGGACACCGATGGCAACCTGACAAACGATCCCGCTCTCGCCACAAACGCGATTCAAACCATACGCTCCAACGCGAACCATCTACTCACGATCATCAATGATATTCTCGACATGTCAAAGATCGAAGCAGGACGAATGACGCTTGAGCATATTGACATGTCGCCCGCTCAAATCGTTGAGGAAGTCGCTTCGCTTATGCAACCTCGTGCGATCGGCAAAGGGATCGTCGTCCAACTGTACTACGATACGCCTTTGCCTGTCATGATCAAGTCAGACCCAACGCGACTTCGCCAAATCTTGCTTAACCTCGTCGGCAACGCCATCAAGTTCACTGAATCGGGCGGTGTTTGCGTGCACACATCCTTAAATCGGGACGCCAAGCAAATGCAATTTCGTGTCGTCGATTCTGGAATCGGAATGACAAGTCAACAATGCGAAACGATTTCGAAATTTGAGGCTTTCTCACAGGCTGATGGTTCGATGACACGTCAGTTTGGAGGAACGGGCCTCGGGCTTCGTATTTCAAATGCGTTGGCGGAGATGTTGGGCGGAAAAATTGTCGTCGAATCAGAAAAAGACAAAGGAAGCACATTTACGGTCACCATCTCCACGGGTGATTTGGAAGGCATCTCATTCATTGAACCAGAGAAAATCCCTCTCTTAAAAAATGCCAACGGAGGGAAGCCTCATACGATTGATGGCACCTCACCTGCGAACCAACAACCGCTGCTGGGCCTTCGCGTCTTGCTAGCCGAGGACGGTCCCGATAATCAGCGATTAATTTCCTACCACCTGAAAAAGGCAGGGGCTGAAGTGACGATTGCCGAAAATGGTCGCATTGCTGCCGAGTTAGTCGAGAAGGCACCTTTGCAATTTGATGTGGTTCTCATGGACATGCAAATGCCGGAGCTAGATGGCTACGGAGCCACAAAGCGATTGCGCGCGGGTGGCTATCGCCGACCGATTGTTGCCTTGACAGCGCATGCGATGGAGGGTGATCAGCGGAAGTGTCTTGATGCTGGCTGTGATGATTACGCAACCAAGCCAATCAATCGGCAGCTTCTTATCGAAGTAACGGAGCGTTACGGCAGAAGAAAGTCAGAAGTCGATGCTGAATGCCATCCTACGATCTTACAAAACATCGGTATCTCGTCATCGGCTTCGCCAAGCGTCGCAATATTGACATAAGTCGCAAAAAATAAGTTTTAAGAAGCGGTTACGTCGATCGTTGAATGTGCCGGGGTTGTCCACCTGCACGTTTTCAATTTCCATTTTCGTAGCGTCACTTCGTTTCCTGCACTCTATCCAAACTGCATTGAAAACTTCCGCATCATTAGAGCGATTCGATCAAGCGAAGAAATATGCCTTTATTAACGGCAGGCCCCGTCGAAAAGCGGAACGATTATTGTTTGCACAATGCTGAGATGACTCCCGCCTCATTCAGTTCTCCGTGAATTGAGAACTGAGCGAGTCGAAATGTTTCATTCGATTTGGATGAGTTTTACTTCATCAATAGTTGCTTCCAGCTATCGAATCGGTCACAGACTTCGTTCATTGCTGTGAGAACTTGGTCGGGGTTGCCCTTCCAGCTAAAACTCACTGCATTTCCGTTGCGTTCCAGATTCACGTCTCTATAAAGCGACTTCAGCGGTTCGCTGTCGTAAGCCCACAATTGTCCAGAAGCCACCATGCCTTCCAGCACTTTTTGCATTTTTTGAGCGACCGCTTCGGACTGGCCGATCATCGTTCCTTCTTTGTACATCATGCCGTCTCGTTTACCGAATGACAAAGTGACTTGTTCATGTTGCGAAAGCACGGGCATCGAAACTTCATGATCGCGCAGTTTTCCGAGATCAATGGCAGCCCCATAAAACCACGCGTCGGAGACGGATTTCGTCAAAAGTGGTGACGACTTTCCAATGAGAGATTCACCGCTGCCCTCGATCAATTTGATGGTTGCTTGAGCATTGGAGACGGACGAAGCAAGAATGATGGTGTCGTTATCAAGCATCACCACCGTCATTTCCTGGTCGCCCGATGGATCCTTGTCCTGTTGCCTCTGTTTTGAAAGCGTCACGGTGTGGAGCGTGTGTCTCTGCCACTGAGTGGTCGCGTGTTTTATCGCGGTCTTCAATTTCGCTTCGACCTTCTTTGCGTCGTAATCCGTGTGAAGGATCACAGTCCCGGTCTGCTTTTGATAATCACGGCTGAACATCGTTGCGGAACGAATGTCCTCAGCTGGATCCATGCCATACTGCTGAATGAGCCAATTGCGAGCAAAGGTTGCGATGAACGGATTCCGTTCCCGCAGCTTTTCCGATATGCCTGATTCGCGGAACGATTCATAGTCAACGTGGATGATCCATTTGGCATCAGCCGGAATGTGTGCCGGTCGCAGTTCGCCGGCGAATGCGAGTGGTGCCAGCAATAATGTGACAAGGGCAGCGCCGTTGGTGCATTTAGAAACGCGAGACATTAGATTTCTCCTTTTCGAGTGTTACAGACGGGAAGCGAACGCTGTTTAATCCGTTCTTCCGATGTACCACTGCAAATCGCGTTCTAAAGCTGGCCTCAACCCACCGCCTTTGCAAACAAAACTTTGCCCCAAGGCAAATCAAAAATTTCTCGAAAGAGTTACGCTCCACCCCAATCGAGCCCCAAGAAACGGTTGTTCACCTCCGTACCGAGCGGGCTTTCAAGCGGTTGCGGGTACCACCTTCCTCGCAAAATGCATAGCGGTTGATCATCGACCGCTCGCGGCAGAGATCACCGATTCGAATTTTGTGGCGGCGATCCCAGTGCATCGCGTCAATCGTTGAACGCTTTGCGATCAGTGCCGCTCTAGGTGAGTTGCTCCCAAGCGCATAGACTAATCATTGAGAGGGAAAAAGGCTCCGGCAACTTTCCTGCACCTTAGTTTGAACTTCCAATCGGTCATCCGCCTCCGGCCTTTCCACGAACTCGCTCCACCGACAAGCCCATGACAATCCAGTGGTTCCCCGGCCACATGCACAAGGCTCGGCTTGAAATTCAAGCAACGCTTCCGAAAGTCCAACTGGTCATTGAAATCTTGGACGCGCGGATTCCGTATTCGAGCGAGAATCCAATGCTGGCAGAATTGCGAGGTGACAAACCGTGTCTCAAGGTGTTGGCGAAAAGCGATCTTGCTGACGATTCGTTGACGGCGATTTGGCAAAACTACTTCGACGAGACTCAGGGCATACGCGCCCATGCGGTCAACATGGAGGATGTACCGACGATTCGAAGAATAAAACAGTTCGCAACCAGGATGCTGCCTGACCGCGAAGGCAAGCCGATCACCGCGATGATCGTCGGAATCCCCAACGTCGGTAAGTCGACGATCATCAATTTTTTAGCGGGTAGAAAAGTCGCCAAGACAGGCAACGTACCAGCGATTACCAAGCAACAACAACGCGTCGACATTGGCGACGGCATCACGCTGCTGGACACTCCCGGAGTGCTTTGGCCGAACGTCCATAACGCCAACAGCGGCTACCGTTTGGCGTTGCTCGGGTCAGTGCAAGAGACCGCTTTGGATTATGCCGAAATTGGCTTCTTCGGCGCAAAGTTTCTACTCTCGCACTATCCACAGCGAATGACTGAGCGTTACGGATTGGACTCAATTCCAAAAACGGAGATGGAAGCGATTGAATCAATCGGGCGCAAGCGGGGTTGTTTAGTAAAAGGTGACCTTGTTGATATCGATCGAGCGTCGCGGATTTTGGTCACCGAATTGCGTTCGGGCGAACTCGGCTGTCTCACCCTTGAAACGCCCGAGTTGATGGAGTTTGAGAAAGCCCGCACGGCCAAAGAACTTGCGGAGAAAGAGGAGGCCGATAGCGCGAAAGACGCCAAACGAAAAAAACAATTTCGTGACAAGCAACGAGCCCAGCGAAAATCGCGAGAGATGGGCTGAGCATCGACAAAACGGTCCGTAATCGCAGGTGGTGCATGCCTTCGCCGGTCCCCAACGTGAACGTTTCTTCGCAAAACGTTTCCGTCAATATCGGGCTGTGGGATCGAGTTGAATTGCCAGATTCCCCAACAACGGATTTGATTGGGCAGTATTATAGAATCCCCAGCACGAGGTCGTGACAAATGGTGCACGGCTCATGATCTTATCCGTCTTAGAACGTTACTACTTTCCTTTTCATCACCTTCACTTCACCAATGAACATGCAAAAAAGATTCTCTCAAAAATTCATAGTAGCCATTGGCATTTCTCTGTTCGCCGCAAGCTCCTTCGCGGGTTCTCTTGATCCCTCGCAGCAAGCGTGGTACGAAAAATACAAGAATCAGGAAAATGTACCCGATCCCGCGGACATGCTGCTCAACAACGATCCTGAACCGGCTTTGACCGAGGGATTTACGCCGTTATTTAATGGCAAGGATTTGACGGGATGGACTCGTAAGGGAGGCGATTGCAAGTTCGAAGTGAAGGACGGCATCCTTGTCGGCACTTGCATTCCCGACTCCCCGAGTACCTACCTTTCGACCGAGAAGTCGGACTACGCCGATTTTGTATTTAGCTGCGAAATGAAGTGGGAAGCCGACGGGAATTCAGGCGTGATGTTTCACGCTCAAAGCAAACCTGGCAAGGATGGTGAGACCGTTTTTGGGCCTCAAGCGGAGATGGAAGGAATCACCGGCGATCGCTTCTGGTCCGGTGGAATTTACGGTCAAAGTTGTGGAGGTTATTTCTATCCTCTTTGGCTGAAGGAACACAAGCAAGCTCGTGGCTCGCTCGATCGCGAAGGCTGGAATCGGCTCACGATTCAGGCGAAGGGCAATGTCGTGCAAACGTGGGTCAACGGTGTCCCTGTCGCACAGTGGGTTGATGACGGCACCTATGCCACAGGATTTTTCGGTCTGCAAATCCACAAAGGTAAGAAGGGCACCGTGCTTTGGAAAAACATTCAAGTCAAAGAGCTGTAACCGTGGGCGCAGCATTAAAGATGCGGATTCATCTTCATCACACTTTTGACGTTTCGATTTTTCGTTCTGTCGAAGTACCTCAAGCGATGAGCATGATTAGGTAAGAACGCCACGCGATCAATAATTAAGTGCGATATGTTTGGTCGTGACTTGGCGACAGGGAGCTACTTTTAGATTGTGATGATGAGGGTCAGCTCGCGACTGCTGCCAACCCGATAGCGGTAACGCAAGTCACGGTCATGGTGGGCATATTGCCAACCGCGTTGATCGCGTTTACGACCGCCAGCTCCGCAGAACTCGCGTCTCAGAAGCAGCCTTTTCAGATGCAAGGCAAGAAAGGAATCGTCCATGATCTCGAAGACGGCTGAATACGCGTTGCGCGCGGTTGTTTGTTTAGCCGGTGATCCGAATCACGAATCGCCCTCGATCACCGCCGAAATACTCGCAGAGAAGACGCAGGTTCCCCGTCGTTACTTACACCGAGTCCTGCAGGGTCTGGCTCGCCACGCCATCGTACGCTCACGGCCTGGGCCAGGCGGCGGTTACGAACTGGCTCGTGACCGTAACACGCTCACGATTCTTGATATTATCAATGCGGTCGACCCGATTCAGCGAATAGTGAGCTGTCCGCTGGGACTGTCATCGCACACAGAACTTTGTCCGCTGCACGCTGAGATTGATAAGGCGTATGCAGACACCGAAGCCGCGTTTCAGCGAGTTACGATTAAAATGTTGATCGATTCAACAAGTCCGATCCTGCCGCTGTGCGAAATTAGTCGCGACAAATTGCCAGGCAAATGACGTGAGTCACGGTTCTTTGAGCAAAAAACGCGGCTAACTCCGTTCGGCTAATCCAACGTTGCGTTATCCAATTAGGATCGGGCGGCAAACAAGTGCTTCGCTGTTTATTGCTTCACGGTTTCGTTTGGGCGTTTGCGTCTTGGCTTGCGATCACGCGGCTATCGCCAGCCCATTAGTTGGGCCTGCTGCGACCCAACGCGTCCTTGCCATTGGCGTTCAGACGGCGGGAGCGACATGGCGCCGTCACGTTGCTCGGCTTCCACATTGAACCCGGCCTCTCTTAAGACTTCGCTAATCCGCTCTTCAGAGTTATGACCTAGTGTCGCTTTCGTTTCGTGGACCTCAACGTAGATCGCCGCGACTCGATGCAGGTGAGCGGTGATTTCTTTCAAAACTCGTTCCTCAGCCCCTTCGATATCTAGCTTCAGGAAATCGACATCCTGCCCCTCCAGATACTTCGACAGGAGATGACAATTGATCAAATGGGTTCCTGTTTCGTGACGTTGGCCCCAACCTGGATCAATCGAGTTGCCACGTGAGTCGCTGCCGGCGGTGAAGTGTCCATAGAACGTCGCGGTGCCTTCGATGTCACTGACGGCAGCGTTGTTGCATCGTACCGAGGGGATATCGTTTTTGTCGACGTTCATTTGAAGAAGTCGAAACGCCCGAGGATCGGGTTCGAAGCAGATCACCTGAGCCCCTGGCCAACGATGTTTCCACTCCAGCATCGTCACGCCAATGTTGGAGCCGCAGTCGATGATCAACGGACGATCGGTTCGCGGAGAAAAAAAAGTGGGAAAGCTTTCACCCTGACTACACATCGACCGCGTCGCTTCGGGATTTTCATGGTACAGCTTAAAGCCGCGGTAACGAATCTGTTGAACGGCCACAATCGGAACAGACTCTCTCGATAACGGTGATTCAAAAACGGGGACAAAGCGGTCGCAATCAGACCTGCGACCGAACAATATTGCAACCTGCAGTGACGTTTACGCTGGTGTTCAACGCGTTAATGGGGTTAGACTCATTTCACAAGCGTTGATTTCCTGGTGGAGTTGGTTCACGTCATCGAGTACGATTTGTCTCGCGGGAGACGCTTCTTTCGCAGCAAGAAGCGGCATGCCCGCTACCGCCATCGATAGCGACACGCTTACTCATCATCCCATCGCAAAACGCCTGTCCCCCTGGCGATTAAGCCAATCCCAAAGGCCCCTCCTATGCAGACAAACCTCGTTCTCTTCACGCTCGTTTTATCTCTGTGGGGAGCAACCGTCTCCACCGCTGCTGATACTGCGGTCGCGCGTCCCAACATCATCGTGATCATGGCTGACGATGTGGGTTACTCAGATCTTGGTTGTTACGGAAGCGAAATCGCGACGCCCAATCTTGACGCGTTGGCGAATCAAGGCGTGCGATTCACACAGTTCTATAACACCGCGCGATGCTGCCCCACACGCGCATCGTTGCTGACGGGCCTCTACGCTCACCAAGCCGGCATCGGACACATGGTGGATAGCTTTAGTGCCAAGGTCGGTGATGCCTACGCGGGCGATCTTAGCAAGCGAGCGGTGACGATTGCCGAGGCGCTTCGGTCCGCAGGCTATTCGACTTACATGGCCGGCAAGTGGCATGTGACCAAGAAGACGCGACCGCAGAGCGATGCTGACAAACACAATTGGCCGAAGCAGCGAGGCTTCGATCGTTTTTACGGCACCATCCACGGCGCCGGTAGCTTCTTCGACCCCAACACCCTGGTGCGCGACAACGCGTTCATCTCGCCATTCGCGGACCCGGAGTATCAACCGAAGTTGTTTTATTACACCGACGCGATCAATGACCACGCCGAACGTTTTGTCTCCGAGCACAGGGAACAAAACGCTGACAAGCCTTTCTTCATGTACATGGCCCACACCGCTGCTCACTGGCCCATGCATGCCAAAGACGAAGACATTGCCAAATACAAAGGTCGCTATGACAAAGGCTACGACGCGATCCGAACCGCGCGGTTGGAGAAAATGAAAACGCTTGGTCTACTCGATCCGCGTTGGCAAGTCTCACCGCAAGCGGGTGATTGGAACGCGGTTGAAAACAAAGCGTGGGAATCGCGTTGCATGGAAGTCTATGCGGCCATGCTTGATTGCATGGACCAAGGGATTGGACGCCTCGTCGACGCACTGAAGAGGAACGGACAGTTTGATAACACGCTGATTCTTTTCCTGCAGGACAACGGTGGCTGCGCCGAGACGATGGGCCGCAATGGGCCCTTTGTCGCTCGCGCCGAAACGCCGACATTGCCACCGCTGGCCAACGATTACCTTCAACCCGATATGGTCCCAAAACAAACCCGCGATGGCTTTGCGATGCGTCAAGGCAATGGTGTGATGCCCGGAGGCGCGGATACTTATATCGGTTACGGCAAGGCCTGGGCGAACGTGAGCAACACACCGTTTCGCGAATACAAACATTGGGAACACGAAGGCGGCATCAGCTCATCGCTGATCTCGCACTGGCCCAAGGGGATCGCAAGCAAACGTTACGGCAAACTTGAATCACAACCATGTCATCTGATCGACATCATGGCGACCTGCGTCGATATTGCGGGTGCAAAGTATCCGGTTGAGTTTAACGGCCAAGCGATTCAACCGATGGAGGGTGTCAGCCTTGCGGCCGCATTCGCAGGCGAACCGCTCAACCGGTCGCAGCCGATCTTTTGGGAGCACGAAGGTAACCGCGCCATCCGCATGGGCGACTGGAAGCTTGTTTCAAAACATCCTGGCGACTGGGAACTCTACAACATTACCACCGACCGCACGGAGATGCGTGACCTTGCCGCACAGCAGCCGGAGCGAGCGAAGGAGATGGCCGCGATATGGGATGCGTGGGCCGACCGCGTTGGTGTTTTGCCCTGGCCACTTGATAAGGGGGAAGCAAAAAAAACGGAGACGCCGAAAGCAAAAACAAAGAAAGCAAAAGCCAAAAAGGAGAATGCAAATCCGCAGTAGAGCCGCACGCCAAAAACTCAGCTCGGCGGTGTTTTTCATTTCACAGACATTTTTCTCAAGATCCAAAGCTTGGCTATGAGAAAATTGCAACGTCGGCATACTTCATTAGGTTCTTCTTGGATTTTAGTGGCAAGGGTGAGGTTCGATTTCGGTCTTTCGACCTCGGAACAGGGCGGTGGATTTTTGCAGGCATCCGCTCCTGCGTCCAATGATTTGGCAGCAGACGTT
>Ga0105050_10006461_pt1 | contig 14530 bp, 14 predicted proteins | sample FRY01_FD_78088 | JGI IMG/M metagenome (GOLD analysis project Ga0105050, IMG submission 78088) | Freshwater microbial communities from Lake Fryxell liftoff mats and glacier meltwater in Antarctica - FRY-01 | ecosystem: Environmental > Aquatic > Freshwater > Ice > Glacier meltwater ... | reverse complement strand
GGCGCGTTCGACCAACTCTTCCGGTCGGCTGGCGCCGCGCAGAAAGCTGAAGTTGGAGAGGCTGCGCAGCTCGGCGTAGGGCGGGATGGGGTTCATCGTGGCAGCGACCCGCGCAGCGGTGGAGCGTGGGGGTACGGGCAGTCGCCGGGCCGCTCCCAAGGCGGCCCAGCCCCCTCGGGGGGCAGCGACCCGCGCAGCGGTGGAGCGTGGGGGTACACATCCATCATGCGAAATGCCCATGCAAGTACCAGGCGGGTGCTTCGTCCAGCCGGGTCTGGAACACCCACAGCACACCCGCGTGTTCCGACAACGCCACCCAGTAGTCGCGCACCACGTTGCGGGTGCGGCTTTCGTCACCATCGGCACCGGCCACGCGGTCCCACCAGCCGCCCTCAACCCGCTGCGGGCCGGCCAGCAGCTGCAGCTCGCCCTGGTAAATCGGCCGGTGGCCGCGCAGGGCGAGTTTGAGCGGCGTGGGCAGCAGAAAGCTGGGCTGTGGCCCCTCGGCGTGCGGTGCGGGTTGGCGGGGCAGGGCCAGTGGGGCGGCCTGCCAGCGGCACATCCACTCGGGCCGGTGGTCAGCTTGAAGCACCGGGCGCAGCACGCGCGCTGGCCCCAGGCGCGCTGCCAGGCGCTCCAGCACCTGGTGTAGCGCCTCGCCTTGATCGGTGGTGTCGGGCAGAAAAGAGCGGCTGGCTTCGGTGAGCGCACGCACCTCGTCGGCGCTCAGGCGCAGGTCGCCCACCGGGGCGGCGAGCGTGGTCTGGGCCAGGTGTTCGGCCAGCAAGCGGGTGAGGTGCTCGATGTCGCGCGTGGGCTGGGCGGTTCTGATCGTCAGGTGGCCGCCCTCGCCCGCGTCGCGCGAGCGCATCGCGTCGTGCGCCCAGTACAGGGTGAAGGCGGTGGTGCCGCTGTGGCGCGCGGCCAGCCAGCCGCACAGCTGCAGCAGCAGGCGCCGCGCACCGAACAGCAAGGCACTGGCATCTCCCACGCGGTGCATCAGCTCCAGCCGCGCGTCAAACACCTCGGGCAGCTCGACCCACGGGTACACCTCGGGCGCCAGGCCATAAGCCTGGTCGAGCGCGTGCAGCAGCGTTTTGTCAAAGCGCCGGGCGATGCCACCCCGCGGCAGGGCGCGCAGATCGCCCAGGGTGCTGCAACCGATGTGGGCCAGGGTGGTGGCGTGTGGGCGCACCGCGCTCAGCACCGCCATTGGCAGGGCGTCGAGCGCGGCTTGAAGCGACACGCCTCGGGCCGGCGGATCGGCGCTTGCGCGTGCCAGCGCCAGTGCTGCCAGGCCGTTGGGCGCCCAGGCGATGCGCTGCGCGCCGAGCTGCTGGCCTTCCCGCCACAAGCGCTTGGTCAGCGCGCGCCAGCCGCCAAACAGTCGCAGGCTGCCCGCCACCTCGATCAACACCGCTTCGTCAGCGATGGCAACCCTGGGCGTGAATTGCAACGCCCAGACCGCCAGCGCCTGACGCGCGGCATCAATGGGCGGTGAGGCGGCGTCGGGGCGGGGCAGCAGAAGGGCGGACCAGAGCATGGTTGGTCTCGGTGGGCTGGCATGGATCGGCCTGGCGCAGTGTGAATGGCTGCGCCAGCCCGTCGCCTGCGCGCAGCGCGCTGGGCAGGCGCAGACGCGGCGTGAGGACGGCCTGGAGACCGGCGGGCACAGCGGTCAGCCGCAGCGTGCCTGCCAGCGGCGGCCCCTGGCGCTTGACCACGTCGACCTGCAGCGTCCAGTCAGGCCCCACGCGGGCCAGCAAACGCAGCGGTGCGGCGGACGACTCCTGCGCCGCCGTGCTGGGCCGGCACAGAAACACCGGCCCGGTGTGGCCGGCTGCCAGCACCTGTAGGCGGCGCACCTGCTCGGGTCGCACCTGCGGCAGCCAGACCACCAGCGCGCCCGCCGCCTGGCCTTTCACCAGTTGCTCGGCCGCCCACAGTCGCTCGGCTGGTGTCTCGGCTTGAATCCAGACCAGCTGTTTCTCGTCCAGCCCGGCCAGCCGCAGGCCGGGCAGGTGGGGCTGGCGCGGTGGCCCGACCAGCACCACCGAGCGCTTGGCGGCACACGCGCGCGCCAATGCCGGGCCGAGCAAGCGCCACTCCAGCGTGGCGCTTTGCGGGCTCAAGATTTCGGTGAGGCTGTGGCCCGGCCAGCCGCCGCCGGGCAGTGCGGCATCCAGCGCTTCAAAACCACTGGGGTGTACCGCTGCCACCGGGCTGCCGAGCTGGTTTCCACGCCACAGCGCAGCTGCCACGGTGGGCGGCAAGGTGCGCGTGTCAAAGACGGCGCGGGGGGCAGAAGCGCTGGCAGACGGGGTGTCGGCCAGCCAGGCGGTGGCGGGTGGCATGGGGCGCAGTCGTACGGGTGGCGTTGCAAGGAGTCAAAAAATTTGACCCAAAAGAACTGTAATTAAAAACAGTATTTGAAGTGTACGAAGTCACAGCCTGTCTGGCAAGCGGTGTTTGTCGAAAGCCCTGTTGCATGCCCTTCAGCAAGGCCTTTCAGCAGCGCACTTCAGGCAGTGGGCGAGTCGTCCGCCAGCACCACATCTCCCTCGACCACACCGTCGTACAGGCCGATGGCGGTGGCCGCCACCTGCGTGGTGTCGTGATGGGCGTACGCGCCCACACCCAACCCCCCCCCCCACGATCGGCAGCCAGCGCGGGGCCCACCGGCCCAATGCGCACTTGGCCAAGACCGCACCGATGCGCCGGCTGATGCTGTTGACAAGCCAAGGCGAAGCCCGCCGCACCAGCGTGGGCTGGCCCACCCGCACCACCAGATCGCGCAGCCCTCGCGCGGCGGCGTGCCGAAACAGGTAGCACACCACCTGCCGGGGGACAGCGTTTTTTGTTTGCCATAGAGCGCCGTGATGTCAGCCACCAGCTGCTTCTGAATCTTCCAAACGCCCACCAACTCCGGCAGGCCGGTCTCAGCCAGCCCATCTCGACCGGCGACAGCGCCAGGGCGCTGGCCTCCAACGCGGCTTTCGCGGCAGCGGTGTTGGCTCTCTTGCGGGCGGCCTCCATCGGCGTGCGGCTTGTTTGCTCCTTCCGTTCGGGCAGACGGGCAAGCAGCGGCAGGATCGCCTGGGCAAACACCAAGCCTGGGTTGCCGGCTGGATCGGGTCGGGTCGGTGGTGACATGCTGGCTGGCATGGCAGGTCTTCGTTCAAAAAACCATTCTCTGCTCAGCCTCAGGACCCCGCTCTCAGCCATCGACGCGCCAGCCCAACGAGGCAACCCGAAAAACCGGCGGCGTAGGATGGAAAACCTGCCCGACAAAGGAACGAGGCCATGCATCCCCATCAACCCCCATCCCGATCCCGCCTGCCCCTGCTCATCACCGCTCTGGTCTTGCTGTCTGCGGCGCTTTATTTCGGCTGGCTGTATCTTCAGCCCGCGCAGCAAGCCCCGGCCGCTGCGCGGCCTGCGCTCGCACCATCGCTGTCAGCGGCGCCCGCCGCGCCACCACTGTTTGCCGATGCGCCCGCCGCACCGCCTGCTATCGAGCACCCGGTGGAGCCGCCCGCCAGCGACAGCGCCACACTGCCCGCGCTGGGCGACTCCGATGCGCTGCTCAGCGATCGGTTGCTGGCGCTGCTGGGCCGCAAGAACCTGCTCGACTTTTTGCAGCTCGACGGCTTTGTGCGCCGTGTGGTGGCCACGGTGGACAACCTGCCGCGCTCGCAGGCGCCCTCAAACCGCTGGCCGGTCAAACCCACGCCACAGCGTTTTCTCACCGGCCCAGGCACCGGTGGCAGCCAGACCATCGCGCCCGAGAACAGCCAGCGCTACCAGCCGCTGGTGCAGCTGATCGAATCGGTCGACAGCGCGAAAGCCGTGGCTCTGTACCGCAGCTTCTATCCGCTGTTTCAGAGTGCCTACCAGGAGCTGGGTTTTCCGGACCGCTATTTCAACGACCGCCTGGTGCAGGTGCTCGATCACCTGATCGCCACACCAGTGCCCAACCAGCCGCTGGTGGTGACCCTGGTGGAGGTCAAAGGCTTGGTGCCGTCGCTGCGCCCCTGGGTGCGTTACGAATATGCCGACCCGACGCTGGAGGCGATGTCGGCCGGACAAAAAATGCTGATGCGCACCGGCCCCGACCACCACCAGCGCCTGCAAGCCAAGCTGCAAGACATTCGCCAGCGCATTGCCGGGCCCTGACCGCTGTCGCCTTGGTGGCGGTTGGGTGCGCCAGACCCGGTGCTAAGCTGACTTGCATGGCCCTGGCGTTCCCGAATTCCGCTCTTCCTACCGCGCATGTCCCGCGCCTGATCTGCTTTAACAAGCCCTACGGCGTGCTGAGCCAGTTCACAGCCGAGGGGCGCTGGCGCGGACTCAAAGACTTCATCAATGTGCCCGGTGTCTATGTGGCTGGCCGGCTGGACGCAGACAGCGAGGGGTTGCTGCTGCTGACCAACGACGGCCAGCTGCAAGCCCGCATCAGCAACCCGCGCCACAAGATGGAGAAGACCTATTGGGTACAGGTGGAAGGTCTGCCTGATGAGGTTGCGCTGACGGTGCTGCGCCAAGGCGTAGATTTGAATGATGGCCTCACCCGTCCCGCGCGCGCTCGGCTGATACCCGAACCCGAGCAGCTGTGGCCACGCGACCCACCGGTGCGTATTCGCCAGCACAAACCCACCCACTGGCTGGAGCTGGTGATCGCCGAGGGCCGAAACCGCCAGGTGCGCCGCATGACCGCCGCTGTCGGCCACCCCACGCTGCGGCTGATCCGCGCTGCCATCGGGCCTTATGACCTGCAGGGGTTGGCGCTCGGCGCCCTGCGAAGCGCGGCCTAGCCGCACACAAGACCGTTCTGCCAACCACCCTGCACGCCAGCGCCGCAAGGCATACGATTCAAGTCCTTGATGGCGCGATGTGCGGCGCTGCAATCAACGGTCACAAACCGCTCTTTGTCGCCGCACCACCACTGTCTTATCTCTGTTCGCTTCCCTCTCGCCTGACGGCGAATCCCCCGCCACCTCACCCATCCAACCGTTGCACCTATGACTGACAAAACTGCCTACACCCCGCCCGCCATCTGGACCTGGGAAAAACCCAGCGGCGGCAAATTTGCCAACACCAACCGCCCCATCGCCGGCCCTACGCACGACAAGGCGCTCCCCGTGGGCAAGCATCCCTTGCAACTCTATTCCCTGGCCACGCCCAACGGCGTAAAGGTCACGGTCATGCTGGAGGAGCTGCTGGCGCTGGGCCACAGCGGCGCCGAGTACGACGCCTGGCTGATCAAAATCAACGAGGGCGACCAGTTCTCCAGCGGCTTCGTCGAGGTCAACCCCAACTCCAAAATCCCGGCCCTGCTGGACTGCAGCACCGAGCCACCCACGCGCGTTTTTGAGTCCGGCGCCATCCTGCTGTATCTGGCCGAAAAATTCGGCGCCTTGCTGCCCCAAGCGCCGGCACAACGCACCGAGGCACTCAACTGGCTGTTCTGGCAAATGGGCTCTGCGCCCTACCTGGGCGGCGGCTTCGGGCACTTCTACGCCTACGCGCCCGAGAAATTCGAGTACCCCATCAACCGCTTCGCGATGGAAGTCAAACGCCAGCTCGACGTGTTGGAACGCAACCTGGCCGACCGCGCGTTCATGGTGGGCGACGCATACAGCATTGCCGACATCGCCATCTATGCCTGGTACGGTGCGCTGGTTGAGGGCACGCTGTACAGCGCGGCCGAGTTTCTCTCGGTGCACGAATACACCCACCTGCAGCGCTGGGCCGCCACCATCGCCGCCCGTCCAGCCGTGGCGCGCGGGCGCAGCATCAACCGGGTGTGGGGCGAAGAGGCGGAGCAGGTGCCTGAACGCCACTGAGCACAAACTCGACAACGGCTGCGTAGCAGCTTTGCCCTTTGAGCCAAAGCGGTGAGCGGCTTTTTATGCGTCTTCGCCACTCTCTTTTAACCCATCTTTGGCCTGGGCCGGCGCTGACCTATCTGCTACGGCAGCGGCTTTGGCTCTTTTTTGCACGCGTTGTCGGCGGGCCCAGCGTGTTCTGAGTGCCCATGCGCCGCTGGCCAAAAAATACACCAGCAAGCCACTGGCGGTGGCGACGATCGCAAGCCCGACCACCAGCGGTTTGCCGATCTTGCCAAACTGTTTGAGCCAGAGCTTCATGCGCTCGGGCCAACTCTTGTCGCTGGCAGAGGTTGCCTTGTGGGCCTTGTTCAACTCTTTGAGGGCCTCTTCCCCGGGGAGCGATTCCTGGCCCAGAATGGTTTTGCCCAGGCGGTAAGCGCCGTAGTAAACGGGCCCGAAGGTTACCGGGTTGGTGACCAGGGTGCTGGCAACAGCCATCGGCAGGTTGGCTCGCAAGACCACCGCCATGGTGGCAGCGAAGGGAATCTGGGCGACTGGGATCAACAGGCCGAAGAAAATGCCCAATGCCAGCCCCATGGCAATCCCTTTGCGGCTGAAATGCCACAGGCGCGGGTGGTTCAGCACCGGACCCATCCAGCGCAGCCAGCGGTTGGTGCGTACGGTGTCGGGGTCGGGCAACCATTTTTTGAACTTGGATTTCATCCGGCTCGATGTTGGAGAGAAAGGCAACCCATGATTCTCGCTGATGCGCAGGGCCTGCTTGGGGTGCGGTGACAATGTGCCCTTCATGATGCAGCTTCAAGACATTCTTTTTTCTCAGGGCTTCGGCACCCGGCGGGTTTGCTCTGGTTTGGTGCAGCAAGGCCTGGTGCAGGTTCGGTTAGACGCCGAGTCTGCGGTGGTCAGCGACCCAACGGCGGTGTTTGAGCCGCAGCACCTCTGCTACACCGTGCAGGGCGAGCGCTGGGTCTATCAGGCGCAGGCGTTTTTGATGCTGTACAAACCGGCGGGCTTCGAGTGCTCGCACAAACCGGGCGCTCATCCGAGCATCTACACGCTGCTGCCCGGTCCACTGCGGGTTCGTGGCGGTGGTGCTGCCGCGGGGGTGCAGGCGGTGGGTCGGCTGGATCACGACACCACTGGGCTGCTGCTGCTGTCAGACGACGGCAAATTCATCCACCGCATGACGTCACCGCGTCACCATGTGCCCAAGGTGTATCAGGTGCGCGTGAAGCACCCGCTGGATGCACAACAGCTCGACCGTCTGCGTGCCGGTGTGGTGCTGGATGACGACCCCAAGCCTGTTCGTGCGGCGGCCTGTAGCGCCCGCGGTGAACTCGATCTGGAGCTCACCTTGACCGAGGGCAAGTACCACCAGGTCAAGCGGATGGTGGCGGCTGTTGGCAACCGCGTGGAAGGCCTGCACCGCTCGCAAATTGGTACGGTGTCTTTGCCGCCAGAGCTGCAGCCAGGACAGTGGCGCTGGCTGAACGAGGCCGAAGTGGCTGCCCTGACGCTGAAGGTGGCTGCGCCCGCAGCGCCAGACTGAGCAAAGCCAACCAAGCCCCTGTACCTGGAGCATCGCGCACGAAGAGGTACTCAATTCGCCGATTCAGCCGGCTGCAGTGCGAGTGGGTCCGGGGAAGAAAAACGGTATTCTCAAACGCATGAAGTCTCTGTTTGACTCGTTTTGGCGCGCGGTGGCCTATTGCATACACCCGCGCGTGATTGCACTGTCTTTTTTGCCGCTGATTCTGATGGTGGTGCTGTCGTTTGGCATGGGCTATTTTTTCTGGGAGGGCGCGGTGGCTTCGGTCAGCGCTTGGCTGCAGAGTTACGAGCTGATGCAGGCGTTTTTGGGCTGGCTCGATCGACTGGGCATGGGCGGGTTGCGCGCGGTATTCGGGCCTTTGCTGGTGCTGGTGCTGGTCACGCCGGTGATTGTCCTGTTGTGCCTGCTGCTGGTGGCCTTGTTCATGACGCCGGCCATGGTGGAGCTGGTCGCACAGCGCCGGTTTGTCGGCCTGCAGCGCAAGCATGGCGGCTCGATGGTGGTCAGCGTGTTGTGGTCGCTTGGTTCCACGCTGCTGGCGGTGATCGCCTTGGTGGTTTCGATGCCGCTGTGGCTGATCCCACCACTGGTGCTGATCCTGCCGCCGCTGATCTGGGGCTGGCTTACCTACCGTGTGTTTGCTTTTGATGCTCTGGCGGTGCACGCCAGTGCCGACGAGCGCAAACGCATCCTGCGCGAGCGCCGCGGCACCCTGCTGCTGATGGGTGTTGCCAGCGGCTATCTGGGCGCAGCGCCCAGCCTGCTGTGGGCGTCGGGCGCCATCTTCATTGCGATGGCGCCGCTGCTGGTGCCGGTAGCCATTTGGATTTACACCCTGGTGTTTGCCTTCGCTTCGCTGTGGTTTGCTCACTACGCGCTGGATTGCCTGCAGGCGCTGCGTGACGCCGAGCCCTCAGCCATACTCACCTCCGCCGACCTTGCGACTCTGGCCTTACCCGGCGTGACAGTCGACCATGCTTTGAACAATTGCGCAACACCGCGACCGGATGATGCCCCGAAACCAACATGACCGATTCCCTTACCACCGCTGAAAACCTACCCCGCCCGCCCGCCTTTGGGCTGCTCATCATTGGCGACGAAATCCTCTCGGGCAAGCGGGTCGACAAGCACCTGCCCAAGGTCGCCGAGCTGCTGGCTGCGCGCGGTCTGTCGCTGTCTTGGGCGCGCTGCGTGGGCGATGACCGGCCTCGCATAACCGCCATCTTGCGCGGGGCGTTCGCTGGCGATGAGGTGGTATTTTCCTGCGGGGGCATCGGCGCCACGCCCGATGACCACACGCGCCAGTGTGCGGCGGCGGCGCTGGGGCTGGAGCTGGCTTTGCATCCCGAGGCCAAGACACTGATCGAGCAGCGAATGCGCGATGTCGCCATCGAGCAAGGCGGGGTGTTCGACCCGCAGCGCCCCGACAACATGCACCGCTACAACATGGGCATGTTCCCGGTCGGCGCGCGCTTGATCCAGAACCCGTACAACAAAATCCCCGGCTTCAGCTGCTCGGGCCGTGGTGGCGGCGAGGTGTATTTCTTGCCGGGCTTTCCGGTGATGGCCTGGCCCATGATCGAGTCGGTGCTGGACGGGCAATACCGCACCTGGCAGCGACCGGGTGCCTGGCTGGAGCGCTCGGTGGTGGTGATGGGTGTGATGGAAGCCACGCTCACGCCGCTGATGGAAGGTATTGAGCGCGATCACGAGGTGAAGGTGTTCAGCCTGCCCAGCGTGGACCACCCGCAGTTTGGGCGCCACATCGAACTGGGCGTCAAGGGTGAGCCGGCGGCGGTGGGCGTGGCCTTCGCACAGCTGCTGGGGGGCTTGCGCGAACAAGGTGCCCGGCTGGGCCCCGAAATGGTGCGCTGAGAAGTTGCACCAATGTGGTGTGTTGCGACTGGGTTGCACCGTGATGGTGCGGTCAGCACATGCAGTTTGTGTAGAGATGTCTTTTTGGCAGCGGGTGGTTGACAGATAATATTCTGGGATTGACGCCTGCAAGGCCCGCTGCAAGGTGGTTCAGGCCCAGTTCATGGCACAGAAGCTGCTTAATCTGATTGTTCGTTTCTTTATTTACCGACCCAGCTACAGGAGTATTTGATGGCCAAGACCGTCGCAGACGTGATGCAAATGGTGAAAGACAGCGAGGTCAAGTTTGTTGATTTTCGTTTCACTGACACCCGGGGCAAAGAGCAGCACGTCACCGTGCCAATTTCGCATTTCGATGAAGACAAGTTCACCTCGGGCCACGCGTTCGACGGCTCTTCGGTTGCCGGCTGGAAGGGCATTGAAGCCTCGGACATGCAGCTCATGCCCGACTCGAACACCGCCAACATCGACCCTTTCTTTGAAGAAACCACGCTGTTCATGCAGTGTGACGTGATCGAGCCCAGCGACGGCAAGGCCTATGACCGCGATCCGCGCTCAGTCGCCAAACGTGCAGAGGCCTACCTCAAGGCCTCTGGCCTGGGCGATACCGCCTACTTCGGCCCGGAGCCCGAATTCTTCATCTTCGACGGCGTGCGCTGGAGCAACGAGCCTGGCCGGGTGATGGTCGAAATTGACGAATACGAGGCGCCCTGGAACAGCGGTGCCAAGCTCGAAGGTGGCAACCGTGGTCACCGCCCCACCACCAAAGGCGGTTACTTTCCCGTACCCCCAGTCGACAGCATGCAAGACATCCGCGCTGAAATGTCGCTGATCTTGGAGTCGCTCGGCATTCCGGTCGAGGTGTTTCACCACGAAGTCGGCGGCGCTGGCCAAAACGAAATCGGTACCAAGTTCAGCACGCTGGTCCAACGCGCTGACTGGACCCAGGTGCTCAAGTACGTGGTGTGGAACGTAGCCAACGCCTACGGCAAGACCGCCACCTTCATGCCCAAGCCCTACGCTGGCGACAACGGCTCAGGTATGCACGTGCACCAGTCGATCTGGAAAGACGGCAAAAACCTGTTTGCTGGCGACGGCTACGCTGGCCTGTCGGACTTCGCGCTGTACTACGTGGGCGGCATCATCAAGCATGCCCGCGCCCTGAACGCCATCACCAACCCCGGCACGAACAGCTACAAGCGCCTGGTGCCCGGTTTTGAGGCCCCGGTGAAGCTGGCCTACTCGGCCCGCAACCGCTCGGCTTCGATCCGCATTCCGTACGTGGCCAATCCCAAGAGCCGGCGCATTGAGGCGCGCTTCCCCGACCCATCAGCCAACCCGTACCTGTGCTTCTCGGCGCTGATGATGGCGGGTCTGGACGGCGTGGAAAACAAGATCCATCCCGGCGAGGCCGCCACCAAAGACCTCTACCACCTGCCGCCAGAAGAGGATAAGTTGATCCCCACCGTTTGTCACAGCCTGGACCAAGCGCTGGAGCACCTGGATTCAGACCGCGCTTTCCTGACCAAAGGCGGTGTGTTTTCTGACTCCATGCTTGACGCCTACATCGAGCTCAAGATGGGCGAGGTTCAGCGTTTTCGCATGGCGCCGCACCCGGTCGAGTTCGACATGTATTACAGCTTGTGAGCCCATGACACCCGGCCAGCGCGCCGGGACCCAAGCCAAAAGGACAGCGGTTGCTGTCCTTTTTTATGGCGATGGCCGGTGCGCCTTTGGCACTGGGTGCCGGCACTTTTTAGATGCGCATCGGTCATACTGAAAAAAGCGGTGGTCCTGCGCGACATCTCAATATGCAATGGCAAGCGGAGTACGTGTGTTGATTTCCAATTTTTCTTCCCCCAGGCTCTCGGCTGGGTTGATGGCAGGTGTCGCCCTGTGTATGTTGCCCGCGCACACGCACGCGCAACAGCGGGTGTATCGCTGCGAAGGCAACCCGGTCGAGTACATCAACAACCCCGAGGTGGCCAAGAGCCGCGGTTGCAAGCCGATGGAGGGCGGCAACATCACCATCGTGCAGGGCATCAAACCGCAGGCGAACAGCGCGACCAGCGATGCGCCCCGTAGCACCGCCAAGCCTGCAGTGCGCAACGGCAACGAACGCGTCGATGGCGCTGCCCAGCGCCAACGCGACAGCGACGCCCGGGATATTCTGCAAGCCGAGTTGCGCAAGGCAGAAGAGCGCTTGGCCGAGGCGCGCCAAGCTTACGCCAATGGCGAGCCGGAAAAGCAGGGCATAGAGGGGCGCAACTACCAGCGCTATCTCGATCGGGTGGCCGAGCTAAAGTCTTCGGTGGGGCGTGCCGAGGCTGACGTGGAAGGCATTCGCCGCGAGCTCAACCGCTTGCCTGTCACCAGGCAGTAGGCGGCTTGAAAAAGTTCACAGACGCCCTGGCGACAGCGACAGCGCCACCACTGCCCGTTCCCACATCCCGGGACCTGGGTCTGCCCGATACCGATCGCTTTTACGCCCTTGATCTGCTGGCCACACTGGTGGCGGTAGTCAACACCGAGGGCAAGGTGCTGTTTGTCAACGCCGCGCTCGAAGATGCCCTGGGCACCTCGCGCCGCAGCATCACGGGCGTGCCGCTGCAGAGCAGTTTTACCGAGCCCTCTCTGTTGGAGACTGCCCTGAGCAGTGCGCGCGACAACGAATACGCCACGCTGCGCTACGACGCCTGGCTCAATCGCAGCGGTCACGATCCGCTGCCGGTGCATGTGGTGGTGGCGCAGACCGACCGGCCCGACGAGGTGGTGGTGGAGCTGCTGCCGCTGGAGCAGCAAACACGCCAGGAGCGCGAAGAGCGCCTGCTGGACCAGGCGCAGGCCAACAAGGAGCTGATCCGCAACCTGGCGCACGAGATCAAAAACCCGCTGGGCGGCATTCGGGGCGCGGCCCAGTTGCTGCAGCTGGAGCTGGAAACGCGCGAGCTGCGGGAATACACACAGGTCATCATCCACGAGGCCGATCGCCTGCAGTTGCTGGTGGACCGCTTGCTGGCACCGCACCGACGCCCGCACGTGGTGGGCGATGTGAACATCCACGAGGTGTGCGAGCGGGTGCGCACGCTGATCCTGGCCGAATTCCCCAAGGGCCTGCGTGTGGTACGTGATTACGATATTTCTGTCCCCGAGTTCCGTGGCGACCGCGAGCAGCTGATTCAGGCGGTGCTCAACATCGTGCACAACGCGGCGCAGGCACTGGCACAGCGCATAGAAACGGGTGACGCGCAGATTGCCTTTCGCACCCGGGTCGGCCGGCAGGTGACATTTGGCAAGCAGCGCTACCGCTTGGCATTGGAATTGCATGTGATGGACAACGGGCCTGGCGTGCCCGACTCGATCAAGGACCGTATTTTTTTCCCGCTGGTGTCGGGACGTGACGGGGGCTCTGGCCTGGGGCTCACCCTGGCGCAGACCTTTGTGCAGCAACACCATGGCCTGATCGAGTGCGAAAGCCAGCCTGGGCAGACGGTTTTCAAGCTCCTGATTCCGCTGCCCTGAGTCCGACCACCGCACATCCGATATAGGGAAACACACGACATGAAGCCGATCTGGATAGTGGATGACGACCCCTCGATTCGATTCGTTCTGGAGAAAGCCCTGCTGCGCGAGAGCTTGCCCACCCGCAGCTTTACCCACCCGCAGGAGGTTCTGCGAGCGCTGAACGACACGCCCGAGAGCGAAGGCCCACAGATTCTTGTGAGCGATATCCGCATGCCGGGTGGCTCGGGCCTCGATCTGCTGGAGAAGGTGAAGGCGCGCCTGCCAGGCCTGCCAGTCATCATCATGACCGCCTACTCCGACCTCGACAGCGCGGTGTCGGCCTTCCAGGGCGGTGCTTTTGAGTACCTGCCCAAACCCTTTGATCTGATTAAAGCGGTGGAACTCATCCGCCGCGCGGTGGCCGAAAGCCAGCGTGAGGCGGTGGCCGAGGAGCGCATGGGCGAGATGCCCGAAATGCTGGGCCAGGCGCCAGCCATGCAGGACGTGTTTCGTGCCATCGGCCGCCTCAGCCACAGCCAGGTCACGGTACTGATCACCGGCGAGTCGGGTTCGGGCAAAGAACTGGTGGCGCGCGCGTTACACAAACACTCAGCCCGTGCCAGCGGCCCGTTTGTGGCGATCAACACCGCCGCCATCCCAAAAGACCTGCTAGAGAGCGAGCTGTTTGGCCATGAGCGCGGCGCTTTCACTGGCGCGCAGACCATGCGTCGGGGCCGCTTCGAGCAGGCCGACGGCGGCACGCTGTTCCTGGACGAGATCGGCGACATGCCGTTCGACCTGCAGACGCGGCTGCTGCGGGTCTTGTCTGACGGCAGTTTCTACCGCGTCGGCGGTCACAGCGCGGTGCGCGCCCAGGTGCGGGTGATCGCCGCCACCCACCAGAACCTGGAGCAGCGGGTGAAAGAGGGCGCGTTTCGAGAAGACCTTTTTCACCGCCTCAACGTGATCCGGCTGCGCCTGCCCGCGCTGCGCGAGCGCATCGAAGATGTGCCCATGCTGACTCGGTTTTTTCTGCAACAAAGTGCCCAGCAGCTGAAAGTAGAGCCGAAACGCATTTTGGTGGATGCGCTGCAGCTGCTGAGCGCATTTGACTTTCCCGGCAATGTGCGCCAGCTGGAAAACATCTGTCACTGGCTCACCGTGATGGCACCGGCTCAGGTGATCGAGGTAAAAGACCTGCCGCCCGAGGTGTTGTCCTTGGTCGAAACGCGGCTCGAAGCGGCCAAGACCCTGGCACGGGCATTGCCTGTTGCGGTGTCGCAGTCCACGGCTGCTGCCACCGCCGTGCCTGTCGCTGTGGTGGCGGATGCAACCCGGATCGCCGAGCCCGAGTCGGTAAGCGCAGTCGACTGGGCTGCTGACAGTCTCGGCCCAGGTTGGCAGACCGGTCTGCGCGCCGAGGCGCTGGCGTTGCTCGACGCCGGCCAGCCCGATGTGTGGGATGCCCTGAGCCGCCGTTTCGAGAGCGCGCTGATTCAGGCCGCGTTGGACAACACCCGAGGTCGGCGCATTGAGGCGGCGCAGAAACTGGGCATTGGCCGCAACACCATCACGCGCAAGATCCAGGAGCTTGGGCTGGGCGGTCAATAGCCCCCACGCGCCACCGCTGCGCGGGTCGCTGCCCCCCGAGGGGGCTGATTTCCCTTGGGGCGGCCCGGCGGGAAATCGCGGCCCCCACGCGCCGCCGCTGCGCGGGTCGCTGCCCCCCGAGGGGGCTGATTTCCCT
>Ga0105050_10006460_pt1 | contig 14532 bp, 12 predicted proteins | sample FRY01_FD_78088 | JGI IMG/M metagenome (GOLD analysis project Ga0105050, IMG submission 78088) | Freshwater microbial communities from Lake Fryxell liftoff mats and glacier meltwater in Antarctica - FRY-01 | ecosystem: Environmental > Aquatic > Freshwater > Ice > Glacier meltwater ... | reverse complement strand
GTTCTTGTTTAGGATGCCTTTGTGCCCTGAACTTGCTAACAACACATCATTATTCTTAAGACTATTCAATCAGTCATCGTTAATACATTAGGAGACAAGCACTATGAAATTTAAATTGGCACTCGTTGCCGGACTTCTCTCAGGAATGGCTGTGACCGCCGTCCAAGCCCAGGCCGACAACTCCATCAACGTCGGTATCGTGACGTTCCTTTCTGGCCCAGCCGCATCACCCTTTGGTGTACCCGCGCGCAATGCAGCAGAGCTACTCATCAGTGAATTCAACGCAGGCACTGCACCCGCCCCCTATAACAATAAAGGGTTTGGCGGCTCGCCCCTCAAAATGACGTTAATCGACGAGGCTGGCAACAGCACGGCTGTGGTGACGGAGTTTCGAAATCTAGTGCAGCGCGACAAAGTTGACCTGATCGTCGGTTACATCTCCTCGGGCAACTGCCTGGCGATTACACCGGTCGCAGAAGAGCTCAAGACCGTCACGTTCTTATTTGACTGTGGCACGCCTCGCATTTTTGAAGATGGTAAGAAAGACTTCGTTTTTCGTGCAGTGAATCACGCTACAGCGGATAGCGTCGGAGCAGCGCGCTACCTAAAAGCCCAAAAGCCCACCATCAAGAATTTTGGCGGCATCAACCAAAACTATGCATGGGGCCAGGACTCCTGGAATGACTTTAGCGCAGCAATGAAGGTGCTCTACCCCAGTATTCAGATCACAACATCGCAAATGCCCAAGCTGTTTGCGGGACAGTACAGTGCCGAGATTTCAGCGCTGATGGCTAGCAAGTCCGAAGTCGTTCATACCAGCTTCTGGGGTGGTGACATGGAAGCCTTTATTCTGCAATCCTCCCCGCGCGGTCTTTATAAAAACAGCGATGTCGTACTGGTGGCCGGCGAGACTGCCATGTTCCGTTTGGCTGACCGCATTCCTGATGGCACCATCATTGGTGCGCGCGGCCCCTACGGCGTGCTGGCACCTGACACACCGTTGAACCGCTGGTTCCAGGAAAAGTTCACCGCACGTTACAACGTACCGCCAAACTACACGGCCTATCAAATGGCTAACTCGCTGCTCGCTGCGAAATTAGGCTACGAAAAGGCGATGGCAGCCAACGGTGGCAAAAAGCCAACCTCGGATCAGATCGCTGCAGCAACACGTGGCATCGAGTACGAGGGCTTTGGTGGCAAACACAAGTTCTCACTGGGCAATGGCCATCAGGCTGTTTCCGAAACCGCTTATGGTCGCGCCAAGAAAGTTGACGGCAAAATGACCTTGGTCGATGTCGTGAGATTTCCTGCAGAGCAAGTCATGCCACCAAATGGCGTCAAGAGCGCAGACTGGATTGCCGGCGGTATGAAGACCAAGTAAGTCTTGTAGGTCTTATGACTTTTTAACCCTCGAATGGGAAGAGGCGGTCCTCGAAAAAGGCCGCCTCTTGTTGCAAAATGATCGATCAAATTATGATGGTGCTGGTTGACGGCATCAACTACTCGGCTTGGCTTTTCTTAGCTGCGGTGGGTCTGACGCTGATCTATGGCGTCATGAAAATCGTTAACGTTGCTCACGGTAGTTTTTACGCACTCGGTGCTTATGTCGCCGCTAGCGTGATGGGCGCATGGGTCGCGTATGACCTGCCTCCGGCACTGTCGTATGTCGCATTATTCGTGTCCGCACTTGTCGCGGGCTTTATCGTCGGACCGCTCGTCGAACGACTGATTTTGCGCTACCAATATGAGAAAGATGAAGTGGTCATTCTTCTCATTACTTATGCGCTTTTCCTCGTCTTGGAAGACGTACTCAAACTGATATGGGGTGTGGATCCCTACTTCATTATTGAGCCCTATGCCTATCTGGGTAACTTTGAAATCGCCGGCATGAGCTACCCGAATTATTATTTATTGATGCTCGGACTCGCTATTGCGGTGGGGATCGTTCTGACTTTTGTGCTGAAAAAAACCAATTTTGGACGACTGCTTGTCAGTGTGATTCATGACCGCGAAATCAGTGCAGCGATGGGCATCGATGTCAGCAAGATCTTTGTCCTTACGTTTGGCGTAGGCTGCGCACTCGCAGGCATCGCAGGCGCCTTTACGGCACCAACCACCTCCGTTACACCAGGCATGGGCGTCGAGGTGATTGTGCTGTCCTTTGCTGTGGTGGTGACTGGAGGACTGGGTAGTTTGCCTGGCGTCGCATTAGCCGCCATCATCATGGGCATCGTCCGCGCCTTTTGTATTCACTACATCCCGCAGTTAGAACTATTCGTCATTTTCAGCGTCATGGCGTTGGTACTGGCATTTCGCCCCAGGGGCCTCTTTAGCCTGGCTGAGGCAAGAAAAATATGAGCTTTGACAAAACCATCCAGCGTTTCCTGCTGGTTCTGATTGTGTTGTTGGCCCTATCGCCATTTATTCCACAGTGGGCGCTTTTTATGCTCACGATTACCGGTGCAAACGGTTTAGTGGTGCTTGGATTAATGCTGTTTCTTCGTGCGGGATTGATCTCGTTCGGACAAGCATTATTTTTCTGTGCGGGTGCCTACACCACTGGCTTGCTCTCACTCACGCTCAACGTTCGAGAGATGAGCCTGCTTGTGCTCGCGAGCGGTCTAGTATCGGGGCTGCTTGCCTACTTGCTTGGCTTTCTAATGGCAAAATACCGAGGCATATTTTTCGGCCTCCTCTCTCTGGCTTTTTCAATGATCCTCTATGGTTTATTGGTAAAAACAGAAGCTTTAGGATCCACTGATGGGTTTAACGTGCCCGCTGTGACAATTTTCGGCTGGGTGCCAGGTAAAGAGTTGGTACGCGTCGCGGTGCTGGGCATGGCCTTCTTGGTGATTATCTTATCTGTCGCGTTTGTACAGTCTATTTTGAAAGGACCCCGCGGCATGCTTCTGACAGCCATCCGTGACAACGAAATTCGCGCTGAGTACATGGGCGCTTCGGCACGCCGAACAGTTCATCTCTTTTATGTGATTGCCGGTGTACTCGCCGGCTTTGGAGGCTCGGTCGCTGCAGTCGCGGTCGGACATATTGATCCGGCGATGGCTTTCTGGACAACCTCGGGCGAGTTCATCTTCATCACCATTCTTGGCGGTGTCGGCAGCGTAGTCGCACCCTTTTTGGGTGCCATGGTGTTTGGCATTATCCACACCGTAGCCTTTTCCTATTCTCCAAACACGTGGCAAATGGTCATTGGCCTGACACTAATTTTTGTGATCCTTGTGTTGCCCAATGGTCTCTGGTCGCTGCGAGACAAATTCCGGAAGAACAAACCATGAGCAAAGTCATTCTCCATGCAGATGGTCTGAACAAATCCTTCGGCGCTGTCACTGCGGCCGCGAACATTAACGTCAAGGTAGAAGAAGGCTCAGTGATCGGCCTGATTGGTACCAATGGTGCGGGTAAAACTACCTTTGTGAACATGATTACTGGGTATCTAAAACCTGATACCGGCAAAGTAATATTCGCTGGCCGAGACATCACACAGCTTGAACCACGCGAAATAACCAAACTAGGCGTGTGCCGATCATTTCAGATCCCCCAGCTCTATAACTCAATGACGGCGCTTGAGAACCTTGAAGTCAGTTACGGCATCGTGAGCCTGATGGAGCATCACGGCAGCCTCTTTACCAAGATGCACGCCAAGATCCCTTCTTACGGCAAAGACATCCGTCAGTTGGCTGAAGAATCCTTGGAAAAATTTGGCTTGACGCAATACCGCGACAAAACAGCACGTGTATTGCCAGGTGGGATTCGCAAACTTCTAGACATCGCAATGGCAATGGCTGTTCGTCCTAAAATTCTTTTGCTAGATGAGCCAACGAGTGGCGTATCCGCCGAAGAAAAATTCGACATCATGGACATGGTGATGAAAGCAGTCCGCGATGGCAACACCACCGTGCTGTTCGTTGAGCACGACATGGATATCGTCAACAGACACGCTGAACGCGTGTTGGCATTCTATGCAGGCCAGATTATTGCCGACGAGTCTCCAGAGCTCGCCCTTCGCGATCCTCAGGTTATCAAATACATCATCGGCGAAACGCATGCCGCACGGCTGCAGGAGGCAAACTGACATGCTTAAAGTGAGCAATCTCTATGTCTCAATAGGTGCAGTGGATATCCTGAGAGATGTCTCTCTTGAAGTCGGTGCAAGCGCGATGGTGGGTCTCGTCGGGCGCAACGGTGCTGGCAAAACAACGCTGATGAAAAGCCTGATGGGACTTTTAAAACCAAAATCAGGTTCGATCGATTTTGAAGGTCATGATTTTGTGAAAACCCCGGTTAATCACCGCAACAAACTCGGCGTGGGCTATATGCCTGAGGACCGTAGACTCATTCCTGATTTGACGGTTGAAGAAAATATCCTTGTCCCCGCATGGGCCAATAAAAATATCGATGGACCCTCTCGACTCGAATATGTTTATGGCATCATTCCAGAGCTGCGAGAGTTTGCTCCACGCCGAGGACAACAACTCTCTGGGGGTCAACAAAAGCTGGTGGCCTTGGGACGCTCGTTGATGGCAGGTCAGAAATTGTTATTGCTCGATGAACCTTTTGAAGGCGTAGCACCTGCCCTGGCTCAACGTCTAGCGGACGTGATCAGCCAGTTAAAGTCTGAGGGCATGTCTGTCATTTTTTCTGAGTCCGACCTACAGTACTCCCGCCATTTAGTCGAAACCATCGTGTCGATTGATCGCGGTGCGGTCAGTGTTCAACATCTCTAACTATTGAGAGAACGCGCCATGACGTTGACGGCAGGCCCACTCAAAACAGCCCTGACCAGAGCAAGCCGCGACGTCATGGTCAGCTCGCAACTTGAGAAACTTGAGCTGTGGGTGCGTATCGTGTCCGGTGATGACGTGCTGTTTGAGCATGCACAGGGCACCTCCGAATCTCCACGCGTTGTTGTCCACGCATCATCCGTAACATGGCAAGAAGCGTTTAGCCTGTACCCAAAGCCTGGCTACCAGTCCGTCGGTGCGCTCTATCGTCTCTGTCCGGACTTTTCCATAGAGGCCCAACCCATCGATTTGATGCAAGCACTGCCGACCATCGAGTTGCTCCTTGAGTCGGCGCGTCAAATCGTTCATCAAACTCTAGCCCCTCTCATCCAGACTGATGATCTCAGTCAAATCCGGGGCGAATATCTTAAAACGCCGCAAGGATGGTTGTACGTTGAGTCCGCGGGCAATCCTAATCTCCCCGCCATATGCATGCTGCACACTGCAGGTGCCGACAGTCGACAGTGGCATGGTCTGATGAGCATGCCAGAGATGCTAGAAAATTGGCATATGGTGGCTTTTGACATGCCTGGCCATGGTCGCTCGGCACTTCCCGATCACACCGAAAATTGGCAGTGGCATTTGACCCAAGCGTTTTACAGTCAGACCGTCAACGACTTTATTCAACGCCGCTTTAAGGCACCCGTGATCCTGATGGGTTGCTCGATGGGCGCCGCCATTGGTCTCGAACTACTGGCGAATCGCTCTGCGCTTTTTCGTGCAGCCATTCTTCTTGAAACGCCCTACCACTCACCAGGTCGGCGTACACCCTACCTCGACCATCCCAAAGTTCACGGAGCACGCCTGGCTGCCACTTGGGTTGCGTCACTGCTCAGCCCCCACAGTCCGCTGTGGCGACGCAAACTCGCCACATGGATTTATTCCCAAGGTGCACCAAGCGTCTACGATGGTGACCTCGCCTTTTATAGCGATGAGTTTCGGGCCAGCGATCACACGGCAACAATCAATACTGCCGCCACACCTCTATGGTTACTAACGGGTGACTACGACTATTCTGCGAGCCCAAGCGAAACCATGCGCGTCGCCCAAGAAGTCAAAGGCAGCGTTTTTAAGGAAATGAAAGGATTTGGACATTTTCCGATGACAGAGGATCCAGAACGCCTGTATCGCTTGTACCTCAGTGACATTCTTTCTGCCCTATTAAAGAAATAATCTCATGAGTGGCCAGTGTGCTGATGGGTCATAGGGATTGACAGCCCAAAGTCAGCCTCATGTTGTATAAACACATTTTTTGATAATAATATTGGAGACTTAAATGCGCCTCTTTTCAATAATGACTCGGACACTCGTCGCGAGCGCTGCTGCGATGACCGTAATGTCTGGCTCTGCTTTAGCCCAGTCCGACTACCCAAATCGCCCCATCACTGTGATCGTGCCCCAAGCAACCGGTGGTGCCAATGACACAATCGCTCGCATCGTGACGGCCAAGCTCAGCGAAGTGCTCGGTCAACAGTTTGTTGTGGAAAATCGTCCTGGTGCGGGTGGCAACATCGGTACTGCGGCCTCATCCAAGGCAAAGCCTGACGGTTACACGTTGCTGCTCACCACCAACAGCACGCAAGTGATTAATCCATGGCTCTACAAGACGACGGGTTTTGATCCTCTCAAGGACTTTGCTCCCGTTGGTCTAGTCGCGAGTGCTGGCTATGTCTTGGTGGCCAATGCCGCCTTTCCCGCCAATAACGTGGCTGAACTCATCGCACAAGCGAAAGCCAACCCAGGTAAGATCAACTATGCCTCAGCAGGCAACGGCACCCTCAACCACCTCATTGTTGAAATGTTTAAACAAAAGGTCGGGATTGATATGCAGCACATTCCCTACAAAGGTGCTTCAGCTGCTGCTACTGATGTGGCAAGCGGACAAGTCCCCGTCTCGGTCCAGAGCGCCCCCTCCTCGCTTGCTTTGCTGAGCTCTGGCAAAATCAAGGCATTAGCTGTCACGAACGAAAAGCGTATTGGCGCCCTGCCAAACACGCCATCCATTAGCGAAACGATTCCAGGCTTTGGTTCGACGCCTTGGTATGGCATCCTTGCGCCAGCAGGCACACCTGTTGCCATCGTTAATAAGTTAAATGCTGCGATCAAAACTGCACTAGCCGACAAAGCCGTGCAGGAAAGACTGCTCAAGCAAGGTTGTGAACCCTTGGAAAGCACACCACAGCAGTTCGCAACCCTGCTGAAGGATGACTTAGCAAGTTGGGAAAAGATTGTCAAAGACTCTGGCGCACGCGTGGACTAACCGACTAGGTTAAATCGACGTATTTGCATCATTTGCAATATAGGCTGCACCCATCTGGGTAGCAGCCTATTTTTTTACCCGAAAGTCGGCAAGCGTTGCGTGAGCTTGCTGACACTTTTACTATCCGCATATTCAACTCATGTCTGAGCTCTTGTTGCTAGGATAGCGAGTGCTGGTGTAGCGAATAATAAAAATTGACAAAGCAACGACAAAAATCGTACCGCCCACCGCCAACATTTCCATAATATTAATGGGGATATGGCTCATTATATCGACCATATGTCTAGTCAATGCAGTGATTGCTATGTAAAGCAAAAATCGGACCGGCATATGGTTAGTTTTGAAGTAAATGCCAACCATGGCACCAATTTCAAGGTAAATAAATAGCAGCAAAAGATCTTGAATCGATGCATGGTGTTTCTGAAATATATCAAAAAACGTCCATCCAGCAGCCCAAACAGTCGCTGCTCCAATCGCGAATAGAGCCAGCCGATGAAATATTCCAACTAAGACATTACCAATTTCGTCAAATTTTTTTAAATGCTCTTCCACGAAAAAATCCTATTTAAAATGACCGAATAAGGCAATAACAACGAGATTGAATCCTATTCTTTTGACTATAGATGAAACTATTCACATTGCGTCAATTTTTTTGAAGTTGGGGCTGGTTATTACCAATAGCCTTACAGCTTGTACTCAACGGTGAGTCGACCACGGCGTTAGCGCTAGGATTTTTGTATTTCTAGGCTTTAACTGGGTGTCGCTGCTAATCGATTAAAAATCCTAGGCGGTGCTGATTAATTTCAAGAAATACTTGCTCTAATTAACTACTTTTTATGTATTTCATCGACGATTGCTCTAGCCTGATTCGATAGCTTTACGGCCTCTGCTGCGGCGTCGGCAGCCATTCTTGAAGCAGCAGCGGCCTCGGTCGACGCTTTAAGCAATGACTCCTCAGCCTGATGCGCGACAGCAGCTGAGGCCGCTGCAGCCGCCGCCGCAGATGCAGCGGCTGACTCTACCGCTGCCAGTGCTGCGGCAACTGAAGCCGTCACAGCCGACTCAACAATCATGAGCAGTGCAGGATTACCTGAGGCTTCTTTTGCAGCGATCATGGCATTCATTGCTGCCACTCTTGATTGTTCTGTGGATTTAGCAGCACGCTTTGCCGCCTCAGAAGAATGAATCGTGAGCGCATTCAAGCTATGCAGAGCAACCTTGTAGCGCTTGCTCACACCTTTATAAGTATTGCGCAAATCTTCTAGGTCAACTTGCATCACCTCAAGCTTTTTATAGACGTGATCAAGGCTTTGATTCATGAACTTCTCCCATAACATAAGGCTACAGGGTACTCCGAAACCGTTGATCGGCATGGGTATCAGTCATTGCTTCGTATAAATGAAGTACATTGGTTTATGACTGATTCCTCAATGACTAATGAAAGTATCGATAAGATCAATGCCACTCAGATGAAGGATGTCGCGCGATCAATTGATTTGTTAACTGACGCGATCAGACACGATCAACAAAGCTTTGCCGCGACAGCATCCCCACTCGGGATCATGAAGCTGCGTGCAGAAAGCGCAGAGGCCGCACTCAAAGTGAGTGATATCGCACTTGAGGCGCTCAAAGTTTTGCAAGTCAATAGTTTTGAAATCATTAAGGCCAGTGATTTAGCCATGGCTGCCATGAAAGCAACGATCAGAGCCAATGATGCCGATGCTCATCACAAACAATTAGCGTTAAACGAGCTCAACAAGGTTATTGAGAAAAACACCATCAACCTCAAAGCATCGGCGTCTGCATTAAATGCTGTGACTGAACTCGCATTTAATGACACTCTTACTGGCTTACCTAATAGACGACTACTTGAAGATCGGCTCAAACAAAGCATCATTAACAACAAACGTTGGGAAACGCATAGCGCCGTCATTTTTCTTGATTTAGATCATTTCAAATTGCTCAATGACAGATTTGATCACGAAGTCGGCGATGAAATGCTTTTATCTGTCGCTAATCGATTGAAACTGGCTGTTCGAGAGACTGATACCGTTGCAAGATTTGGCGGCGATGAATTTGTCGTCATACTGGAACGACTTAGTGGTGACTATTTAGAGGCCAAGGCGGAGGCAGAGGTTGTTGCACATAAAATAATTGCGCTACTCACACCTCCTCATACCTTGCGTGTACGCAGCTTAAGGCATACCTCTGATACAGTCCAATATCAAAGCTTTGCAAGCCTAGGGGTTGTGCTTTTTGATGGTGATGAAAGCAACGAAAAAAATATCCTCGACTGGGCTAATGAAGCGATGTATTGGGCAAAAAGCGATGGTGGTCGAATCATTCGTTTTTATGATGCAATTGTTTCAACTGAGCAAACACTGGCGAGGTTGTATAACTTAGCCACAGAAAACGATATCGAAACAGCCAATCACGGCATTCGAATGCAACAGTATGTCAGGGCGCTTGCAAATCGCGCACTACAAATGAATCTTTTTCCTGGCGAACTAAGCACCAAAGTGATTGATCGGCTCTTTAAAGCTACTCAATTACACGACATTGGAAAAACTAAAATTCCATATTCCATTCTTCATAAAAAAGCCAAACTAACAGACGAAGAGTGGACGGTTATGAAAACTCACACCACCCGCGGAGTCGAAATCTTGGAAAATGCCAAGAGGCAAAACGCCAGTCTTACGGAGTTTCTCGATACGGCCATTGACATCGCCGGCGGTCATCATGAACGTTGGGATGGTGGCGGCTATCCTAATGGTTTAGCAGGTAACAACATTCCTTTGGCAGGACGTATCATCGCGATTGCCGATGTTTACGATGCGCTCATCAGTCGACGCAGCTACAAGGCCCCTTGGGAGCACAAGGATGCGATGGCCGAACTCACGTCAAAGTCTGCCCAGCAATTTGATCCTCTGTTGATAGAGGCGCTCATACGAGAACAAAATAATTTCAGACTCATTGCTGAGTCTGCTCAGGATTGAGGACGGCTTAGGCAAACTGCAACTGAGCAAGACGCGCATACAGCCCGCCCTGAGCGATGAGCGTCTCATGAGTCCCCTGCTCCACGACCTCACCCTGCTCAAGCACGATGATCCGCTCTGCACTTAATACGGTTGCCAGTCGATGCGCAATCGTCAAAGACGTCCTACCTGGCAAGACGGCATCGAGTGCCTGCTGTACCTCTCGCTCTGACTCTGCATCCAACGCACTAGTTGCCTCGTCGAGAAGCAAGATCGGAGGATTTTTGAGTACTGCCCGTGCAATGGAAATCCGTTGCTTTTGCCCTCCCGACAGACGCACACCCCGTTCGCCTAGAAAGCTGTCATAGCCTTGTGGCAATGCAGATATAAAACCATGTGCGTGCGCGATTTTAGCCGCCGCAATGACCTCTTCGTCTGAAGCATCGAGTCTGCCATAACGAATATTTTCCATCGCACTCGACGCGAAAATGACAGGTTCTTGCGGCACAATTCCAATCATATTGCGCAATTGACCCAGCGGCCATTGAGAAATATCTCTGCCAAAGATCTGTATCTGTCCGGCAGTCGGCTCATAAAAGCGCAACAACATTGAAAATAGCGTGCTCTTGCCCGCACCCGATGGGCCGACTAACGCATAACGCGCGCCTTTAGGTACGGAAAAATTCAAGTGATTCATCGCTTGAAAATCAGGTCGTGACGGATAAGAAAATGTCACATCACTGAACACCACTGCTTCAGAATGACTTGAGACCTCAACAATTCCCTTTTGCATCGGGCTCGTCAGCACAGGCTCTGCCTGCATCAGTTCCACTAACCGCTCTGTCGCACCCGCAGCCCGCTGCAGATCTCCCCAGGTTTCGGACAAGGCACCGATAGAACCCGCAATTAACACGGCATACAGCACAAACTGAGTCAGCTCTCCCAACGACATCACGCCTGCCGTCACCTGTCGCGCACCGATCCAGAGCACAAACACAATGACTGCGTAAGCCATTAATATCGCCGTCGCAGTTAAGACTGATCGCATTTTGATGCGCTTCTTAGCCTCAACAAAAGATCTCTCCACTGCAGACTCGAATCGCTTCTGTTCGTGGGGCTCTCGGACAAAAGCCTGAACGGTCGTGATCGCATTCAACACCTCACCCGCCATCGCACTAGTATCAGCCACCTTGTCTTGACTGGCGCGAGACATTTTTCGGACACGTCGGCCCAGGGCCCAAAGCGGCAGCACTATCAACAACAGTAATGCAATCATCACCCCTGCCAGCCAGGCACTAGTGACTAACATCATTGTCATACCACCCAGCAACATCACCAGACTGCGCAAAGCAATGGAGATACTGGATCCAATAAGCGTCTGCACTAAAGTCGTATCACTTGTCAGCCGAGAGAGGACTTCACCCGTCTGCAAGGTCTCAAAATACGCAGGACTTTGACGTAAAACATTTTCAAATACACGTTGACGAATATCTGCCACGACACGTTCGCCGAGCCATGACATCACATAAAACCGACTCGCCGTCATCAGGGCGAGCGCCACTGCCAACAAGAGCAGGTTGATAAATTTCAGATCAATCGCCGCGTTCGTCAATCCGGTATCCACCAGATCGCGGAACGCCAAGGGCACGGCGAGCGTAGCGCCCGCTGCGAGCAGCAAAAATAATGCCGCTAAAAACCATTGGATTTTGTATCGAGAGATCACCCGATAATCCCGCAACCAGCGGGTAAGACTGCTCATTTTTGTTGCCATAGTGGCTCAGTGTAAGACAATAAAGAAACGATCACGCTAAAGAGTCAACGGCGTGCCATAACCCGTTAACTCAAGATAACCTCGACCAAGGACTTTGTCGTTTTCTTTGAGCTCGACGGCACCCTCATAATAAAAACCACCCGTACTGGCTCGAGCATCGACTTCCTGATCCGCCATCAAAGGCTGCAATATGAACTCGCGTCCCGCCACCTGCAACGTAAACATCGCAGGATATTCAACCAGCGAACGGGGCGAACGCCAAAATCCAACAGGCTGCCATTTCACGTTCTGATGCTGCTCGATTACTTTACCTTGCGCATCTCGCCAATCCCACTCGCTAAACAACGTCTTACCTGTTGCATCGCGCATCCGAAATGCCATCAAACTGCTGCCATCAAGCAAATTCACGCCAATCCAATCCCACCCGACAGCACCGTCCATCAGCAGGCTACTCGACCACTCGTGATCAAACCAAGCCAAACCGGTCAGACTTAAAGTTTGCGGTTGCGGTTGAGCTCGAGCTCGACCATTTGATGAGAGATTTTTTAAAGTGACCTCAGCGGACACATTCAATTGCGGCCGACTGTAGTAGTAGCTCGCAAGCTCAGGTGAGGGTCCCTTAAGGGAATATCCCCCCTCACCACGCAAAACAGGACCCTGCAAGGGTTTCGCTTCAAGGGTAAGGATGAAGTCATCGCTCGGAATATATACCTTGTAACGATCGTCTTTCGTGCGTCGCAGGCTCCAGCCTGACAGTTGCAATGAAGTATCCGCAGTATCAAATGACGCACCAGCGGGCCCTACACGTCCAGCAATCTCTGCATGACGCAATTTGCCCTCATTTGGCAAGGCCAAGGCCGCATGCGCAAACATCAACTGCCGAGGTGCGAAGCGACTGGGATTATCCTCAGGATGAAGGATTCGACTCCTAAAAAATGTCACCTGAAAGCCCATAGCTGAAGTACCCGAGTCCAGCCAACCCGTCAGATACCACCACTCTGTTCGATAGTCCGGGTGCGCACCAAAATCTCTTGGGAAAGCCAAAGATCTTGGCCCCACCTCTGGGTAACTGAGCGTTTTGGCTCCTGCCAATGCCTGCAAGGGCTGCGCGGCAGCCAATAGCAACATACGTTTTATCCAAAGCCGGCGGGAGGAGCTTTGCATCACCAGTCTTCCCGCAAAGATAAGGACAGCCGATCCGTATTCAAATTTCTATTTGATGCCCAAACCGCTGCAGCGATGCCCAACAACACGACACAGAGCATCAACATCACGAGGGCGAGAACCGGTACGCTTGTCTGCATCGTCCAATGAAAGGACTGAGGATTGACCCGATGAATCAGCACCTGACTCATTAAGAGTCCCAACACTGTCCCCCAGCATGCGGCAAGACCAAGCAACATCCCTGACTCATAGGTGATCCACTGAGTGCGCTGAGAAGGAGACTGTCCGAGATGCTGCATGAGTGCAAACTCCTTTTGCCGCAATAATGCCTGACCTGCAAAACCTGCTGCCACAGAAAAAATTGCCACCAATAAGGCTGCAGCCTCTAGCGCATAGGTTAAGGCAAAGCTACGATCAAAAATCGTCAGCGACAAAACCCTGAGATCTGAGGAACTCCTAAACTGAAGCGCCTCGAACTGCGGGAAACGATCACGCAACCTGCCAAGGACTTCTGTAGGGTTTGCATTCGGTGAAAGCCAAAGCGCGAGGTCTGTACGTCGCAAATCCTTTGTCAACTCTTGGTAGGTTAAGAGATCCATCACAATCGATCCGTGCTGTCTGCCGTAGTCACGAAACACACCGGTCACCCAAACAGATACTTGAGCACCTGTTTGCCCTGCAACTCCCGTCATCGGAAGTGTATGCACCTGCCCAGGCTTCCATCCATATAAATCAGTCATCGCCTCTGACACAAAAACTTCGGGCAACAGAGGCGTTGAACCGCCAGTTTGAGACGAGATTCCTCCCGTAAGCGGCAGCACCTGCGCTGCACGCGCTGTGGGCACAGGTCGTGCGATGAGTGCGACCTCTGGGCGATCTGGTCTAAATAAAACCTGTTGTTGCAAGGTAAATTCCATTCGCGCAATACCAGACGTCGAGGCGATCGTCTGCGCCAAACTAGGATCTTTGACCAGCGCTTGATTTAAATCTGAGCGACTCAAGTTCGCATATAAATCTGCAGGTAAAACCTGATCGAGCCATTGCGTGACTGAGTCGCGAAAGCTTGCCACCATCACCACCATGGCGACCGTTAGTGCAAGCGCAGCGACTACACCTGCAATCAGTCCCGCAGCACTTGCTGGTGCCTGAGCGAGTCGCCAGACTGCGAACGTCCACGATGAGGAAAGGGTCCGCCCACCCAGCGTTGCGCGAGAAAGAAATGAAAAACACTGGTACACCAGAGATGGCGTCAACGCCAAACCGGCAAACAGTAAAAAGGCAATGGATACATAAGCCGCGATCGGCAAGCCATCGATGGCTGGCATAAAAGCCAGAACAAGACTAGCCAGGGCCAAGCCTAACGCCACGCGATAATGCAAGACCGGCTTAAGCATCCGCTCTGCTGCGCCCGCCCTGAGCTGCGCCACAGGCGATCCGGCCGTCGCGGCTCTGGCTGGGAAATAACCTGCCAATACACCTACGGCCAACGATAACAACCAGAAGCCCAACAGTACCGTTGCATCAATCTCTAGAGGTGGAATCGCAGCTGAAAAATAGCCG
>Ga0105050_10006454_pt1 | contig 14545 bp, 4 predicted proteins | sample FRY01_FD_78088 | JGI IMG/M metagenome (GOLD analysis project Ga0105050, IMG submission 78088) | Freshwater microbial communities from Lake Fryxell liftoff mats and glacier meltwater in Antarctica - FRY-01 | ecosystem: Environmental > Aquatic > Freshwater > Ice > Glacier meltwater ... | reverse complement strand
GTGGTGCTAGGGGCGTCGACCTGTAATGGACACCCAGGTCCGTTCACCTCATCAGATTTTTAACATGCCACAGCGGCTGTTGGTGCCGCTATTTCAACGTCCCTACGTCTGGAATGAGGAGAATCAGTGGGATCCGTTATGGCGCGACATTGAACGCGTGGCAAACCGGCTGCTCGCTCCTGAAGCAGAGACACAGCAGCCCCACTTTCTTGGCGCTGTGGTGCTTCAGCAACTGCCAAACCCTGCCGGTGAGTTTCAGGTGCGGACGATCATTGATGGCCAGCAACGGCTGACGACACTGCAAATTCTGCTCGCAGCATTTCAGGCTGAACTGGTCAGAGCTGGCGCAGAGCGCCCTGCAGGAAGGCTTCTCAAGCTTGTAGAAAACGACGCTGACTACTGCGACATCGCAGAGGACCGCTTTAAGGTGTGGCCTACTAATCGCGACAGAGCAGCCTTTGAGGAAGTCATGGCAGCCTCGGTACCTGTTGACTACCCTTCGCTTCGATGGAAAGACGAGCGACTTCCGAAAGCTCATGAGTTCTTCGCTGCGCAGGCAGCGAGCTGGCTGCAGGCTGAAGGAGCAGGGGCGGTGCAAGACCGTGCAGAAGCGCTCGAACGTTCGGTTCGGGAGCTCTTGCAACTAGTCGTCATTGATCTAGGAAGCGATGAAAACGCTCAGGAGATATTCGAAACTCTGAATTCCCGTGGCGCCCAACTGAGTGCCGCTGACTTGATCAAAAATTTTGTGTTCCAGCGACTTCTCGAAGAAGGAGCTGATACTGAGTCCGCTTACGAGCAGTTCTGGAAGCACTTCGAAACTTCGTTCTGGGAACAACTCGTCAGCGTTGGCCGCGTCACCTATCCCCGTTCCTCACTTTTCCTGAATACTTTCCTCGTATCTCGGCTCGGCGAGTTCATACCTGCACAAGAAGTCTTCCAACGCTTCAAGACCTATGCCCTTCGCGAGTGCGGGGTGTCCATGCTGGAACTACTTCAGCAGCTGTATCGGGCTTCGATGACCTATGAGACCTACAGCCTAGGAGCCACGAATACCGATTCTGACGTCACTCGACTGCAGTTATTCGCGTATCGAATGCAGCTGATTGATGTCGACATCGTCAAGGCGCTGATCCTTAACCTTCTTGATCCGGAGCAAGATCCGCTGCCACCTGAGAGTCTTGAGCGAGCGCTTGACACCATCGAAAGCTTTCTTGTTCGCCGTATCCTTGTTCGGGCAACTACAAAGGGCTACAACCTGTTGTTTGCTCGGGTGGTAACCGAATTACGAAGAGGACAACGAGACCAAGCTGATGCAATTCTCGAACAGTTCTTTGCTCAGCTAACTACCGACTCTGGATACTGGCCCGACGACACTGAGCTCCACCGAGAACTTGAAAATAATCGGGTCTATAAACGAATTCGTGGTTCCCGCTTGCGTGTCGTCCTTGAAGCTGTCGAAGACCGACGACGAGGTTTCGGCGCTGCTGGATCAGCTAGCAAATCCGAACAACGCTGTCCGCGAGGGTCGCTTTCGATTGAACATGTCATCCCAGTCTCTTGGGAAGAAAATTGGCCACTTGCACCTCAGGAGTCTTCGGAGACCCGCCAACACTTGGTTCATACTTTGGGCAACTTGACGCTTCTCACCTCGAAGCTAAACAGCGCAGCCTCTAATCGTCCTTGGTTGGGCGAGAAAGGCAAACGGGAGTCGCTTCGAGAGAATTCTCTCCTCAGGATGAATGAGGACATCATTCAGATCGGTTCGAATGCTTGGACCTCGACTGATGTTGCCAACAGAACGAGGGAGATTACTCAACAAATCTCCGAAATCTGGCCTGTACCGGCAGGGCATTCGGTGAACGTCTTGATGGCCCAACCGCCCGCTGAGCGGTCAAGGGCAGGGATTTTGGTTGCCGATCTTATCCAGAGTGGGTTCATCGAAGCTGGCGCCGAAATTTGCCCGACTCGAACCCGGCTTGCCAGGCATCATGCCAAAGTGCGTATCGATGGATACGTTGAACTTCAAGATGGCAGGGTCTTCAACTCACTTAGCGGCGCCGCAAAGGCAGTCTCTGGCGGGATTTCTGAAGCTGGATGGGGGTTTTGGAAGGACGTGCAATCCGGAAAGTCGCTCCAAGATCTTCGCAACGAGTACCTAGCAAGATTTGAAATTGAAGAAGATGACGATAAGGTTGATTAAGCCAAAGGGGTGGAACGCTTCGTTCTCAACTCTCGCCTCGATAGAACTCCGAGGCTCTTCAGCTCAAGCAAAAATACTGTTAGTAAAGAAAGATTTCGTAAGCAGTACCTCAGCAATGAAAAGTGTCTATTACGCGTCAGCTTTAGCGTAGACATCGCTATCTAGACATTCGACAGCAACGAATTCAGGATGTATTCAGAAGCAAAAATTGTTCGTGAAATCAAAGAATGGCGCGTTTTGTCGCTACGTCATTTGGAATTTCCGGCACGAGGAACAAATTGATTCTTCGGGAAGACGCCGATTTTCTGATAACCCAAGGCGCGCTAGCTCCAGCTTTTCGAACAAAGAATCCAACTTTCACTTGGTTATATACTTCCGTCTGGGGAAGAGGGGCGGAAGATGGGAAGAAGCTCATTAAATTCTGAATTGGACTTGATTAGGGCCAGCTTATCTAGGAGCAACCCCTCTTTTAGGTGTATCGGCTCTTGCCGCCATGCTTTACTTGCAGAGATTGTTCGCTGCACGTGACTCCACTTGAGGATGCGATGCGACGAGAGTTGGACGAACATGGACCTTTAAGCCCTGAGCGCCTACGACAGATTCTGAGGCGTAGGGGGTTTAACGTTCCATATGAGGCGATCGAACGCAATCTTCGCTCGTGCCCTGAATTATTCCGTCCACTCGGCAATGGACACTGGGACCTTTCGGAACGAGCGTCAAAACTGACAGCACCCGCCGTTGAATCACGGCAGGCTATCGATCCTCTGCTCGACGGTGCTCTCGACTCGAATTTCGTGGTTATTGATGTCCGGGCTTCGGGCGCATCGTCCACGACTGAGGAAATCGTTCAGGTTGCCGCTTTACGTGTCTTGGAGGGAGACCTAGTTGCGGGCTTTATTCGGCACGTAAAAAAGACGTCAAATTCAGCTCCAATCTCACTGAGGCACCGGCTGGATTCGAGAGTTATTCCACAATCGGAACTTGTGCCTATAGATAAGGCCGTTAGCGATCTGAAAGATTTCGTAGGATCTGACACAGCTGTTGCATGGAACGCCAGCTACGACCTCGAATTTCTGGTTATGGCGGGTTGGAGTTCTGAAAAGCTCGTCGATGCACTTGCAGTTTCTCTGCTGGTATTGCCCTTGGGACCTCACCGCCTAGATGAGGTAGCCAATCGACTTGGTGTCATCAATCAGCCAATGGAGTCGTTGCAAATTGATGAAAGAGTGGCTTCCGGTCAGTACCAACCTTACGCTCTACTCAACTGCATCGTCACGGCACATGTGCACCTCAAAGTCAAGTCGCTACTCGATGCTGGCGTGAACGTCGATGTTGCAGCGCTGCTGCCAGAACTCTCGCTGACTACCTTGGTGCGAGTTGAAGCCGAGGTAGCAGCGCCGGATAGTCGTCCTAAGTTAGAGGGGCTAATCGGGACTGAGATTCTGACTCAAATTATAAAATCCACCGGTCGAGAGGTAAGGCCAGCTCAACACGAGGCCACAGCTTGGAGTGATCGAGCTCTCGGTGGTGCCTCGGCAGTCATCGAAGCACCGACCGGTACCGGCAAGACGCTGGCTTACTTGTCCGCGACTATCGCTGCTACCCGCAGAGGAAAACGTGTATCGATTGTCACTGCATTCAAGAACCTGCAGGACCAACTATTGGATGATTTCGAGGATATCAACCGGGTAATAGACACCCAGACTCGGGTCGCTATACTGAAAGGCGCCGGAAACTACTTCTGCTTGCGCCGCCTTGAACGACTTCGAGACGAAATCGCTGCCGGTCAATTGGATCTTCGTTACACCGCAGCAGTACTTTCAGCACTACTCGAACAGCAACCCCTTGCGACTAGGGATGATGTCGTAGCCTGGCTTCTACATCGAGTCCCGGGGTCCTCAATAATCCTCGATGAGGTTGTGGTCGCATGTGGTCATCCGCAATGCGGCCGGGCGCTCGCAATCGAGGCAGCAAACTCGGCCGATGTGGTCGTTATGAACCAGGTTTTATGGGTGGCGCCCCCTGAGGATCTCGACCCCATCGATCTCGCTGTGATCGATGAAGCCCATGACCTTGAGACAATGACGACACTTGCGATGACTGAAGAGGTCACCTCCGCTCAGCTGATTTCACTCAGCAACCGTCTGGCTCCCGCTGGCCGACCCGGCCTATTGTCTGCCGTCAGACACGCTGGTGGTGATGTTACCGCCGCAATCCGACTTGCTTCTAGGTTGCGAGCTTCTACGGATGCTACCCACGAGCCTCTCATGCAGTTCGCTCGTGCAATCTCATCCGAAGTTGATGATAAACATGGAGGATCTATTCGCCTTCGTAGATCCCCGTCCTCGTTGCACCCCGGAGCATGGATCAGAACTGCCGATTCTCTGAGAGACATCCACGACACGTTGCGGCGCATAGCCTCCGAGCTTTTGGACCTGTCTACAGAAGATACTCTAAACGCCCTAACAAAGGATGATCTGTTAGCACTGCATCTTCACGCTCTGGACCTTGACGATCGGCTTCGGCAAATTACTGAGGTGCGCGAAACCGCCTGGGTTCACTTCTTTGAGATAGAACCGACTGACCGTGGTGGTTGGCGCTTTGCTCGTGCCCCAGTAGAAATCGCACCAATCCTGCAGGAAAAGTGGGGTTTGCTAGAGGGGTTCGCACTTCTATCCGCAACGCTTCAAACAGGCGGTAACGACTTCGGTTTTGTCGTCGACAGGCTTGGGCTCCGATCCCATATCTCTGGCGGTGTTTGCGCAATCGAGAGTGATTTCGACTTTTCTAGCAACGTCGTGCTGGGAATAGCCCGCTGGTTTGACTCGATTCCCGTTCCTAGGTTCATGCCTGAGTTTCAAGCGGAGACTGCCGGCGAATTGAGCGCACTGGCCCAGTTCGGCGACGGAAGGATGCTGGCACTCTTCACAGCTACCGCGCGCCTCCGCCAAGTCAGTGATTTGATTTCCGACCCACTCGCCGGACTCGGGCTTCCAGTACTCACTCAAGGCCAAGGTTCTAGGCCCGCACTCCTTGAGGAGTTCCGGTCACGCTCAGCGGCCACTTTGCTCGGTACCCGCTCGTTCTGGCAGGGAGTAGACGTACCTGGCGACTCCCTTTCATTTGTCGAGATAGAAAAGCTGCCATTCCCACATATGCGCGACCCCGTGACCGAGGCCCGACTTGAGTTACTGCGCAGGCAATGCAAGAACGAATTCACTGACTACTTATTACCGTCAATGACAATTGCGTTAAAGCAAGGATTCGGTCGCTTAATAAGACAGTCAAGTGACCGGGGCGTAGTTGTGATTCTCGATCGTCGACTCCACACGAAGCCATACAGAGATATGGTCCTGTCTTCGTTACCTGGTTACCGGCCTAGAAACCTTGATGCAGAGTTATCACGCAAAACTTTTTACGAGCATATCGACCAATCTCTGCCAGATCTGATCTCTAAGCAGGGTCGCCAATTCCTCTCGGACATGCCTGCTTCGACCTCATTACCGCTATCAGATGTTCAGAAAGTTGCTCGGGGCGGTACCCGAGAAGACCGACGGCAGGATGTCATGATTGCACTGAAGGCAATCTTCGGGTTCGAGGAATTTCGATCTGAGGAGCAAGAGGAGATTTTCTGGCGAATTCATGACGGGGAGGACGTCCTCGGCATACTTCCAACAGGCGCTGGTAAAAGTCTTCCCTTTCAACTGTCCGCTCTGCTAGGCGATGGGCTCACGCTCGTAGTCTCGCCGCTTGTCGCTCTAATGAGGGATCAAGTAGAGAATCTGCTCGATCGAGGAATCCGCCAAGTTGGAGCATTAGTCGGCCAGATAACCGCCGACGAACGTGACGAGATCACAAAGCGCGCTCAAACTGGTGCAATCTCCCTGCTCTACATCGCTCCGGAACGGTTGCGAGACCCGGTGTTCCTTGATCACCTCCGCTCCTTCGAATTGCGTCGGCTCGTGGTCGACGAGGCGCATTGCGTTTCGCTGTGGGGACCGAGCTTCCGCCCCGACTTCTTAGCCATCCGCGCAGCGCTCGACAGCGCAGGCCACGACAGCGTGCCGCTCGCTGCGTTGACCGCCACCGCCACCCCTGAGATCGAGACCGACATGCGGCGGGCACTGAGGATCGAATCTGCCGACAAGATTTCCACCCCGGCGACCCGCCCCAACCTCCGGCTCGCTGTACTCGGCACCGATCCGCAGGTACCTGGCGATCGGTTCACGAACAACAAGGAGCGGCTCCGCCACCTCGTTCGGATACTCACGTCGGCCGAGCGACGCTCCGAAGCAGCCATCGTCTATGTGCCAACCGTGGCGCTGTCAGAGCAAGTCGCGTCGCAGCTGCAGCAGGCGGGGATGATCGCACGCGCCTACCACGGTCGGCTTGATCCGTGGAGCCGTCAGAACGTCGAAGAGTTGTTTAGATGCGGCGAAGTCGATGTGATCGTCGCCACCAAGGCCTTCGGCATGGGAATCGACCGATCCGACGTGAGGTACGTTGTGCATCTGGGTTGCCCAGCGGACCTCGAGAGCTACTACCAAGAAGCGGGCCGCGCTGGTCGCGATGGCGAGCCGTCGTGGTGCCTGCTGATGCCGATCAGCTCGTCGGATCGAACGACGCAGGAGTGGTTCATCGACCAGGTCGGCAACCTCGACTCGGCCCTCGAGGAGGCGGCATTGTTGCTTCGCATGATGGGGATCGGCAGCCACCTTGTCGACCTCGAGAAACTTGCGGCCGAGCTCGGGCTCGAAGAGACGCAGGCGAGAGTCGTGCTGCACTATCTGGAAGCGGATGGCCAGATCCATCGCGGACCTGACCAGAGTTCCATCGCCTCGGTCCTCATGTTGGAGCGCCCGCACGACGACGTGGTCGCCTCAGTGTGCGATGCCGCAAGGATGACGGTGATGGTTCCTGCGCTGCTCGATCTGATCGACCTCGCAAGTCAGCACCACCATCCCACCGCGGAGCTAGAACAGCGTTTCATCAACGAAAGCCGCGAGGGAACACTCATCTTCCGGCCGGTTCGACGAATGGCGTCCATCCGGGTGCACGAAGCGCAGAGTCGGCGAACCGCGTCTACGGCCGTTGTCACTCAGCAGATGTATAACAAGCTCGATCAAATGCTGGACTTCGCCATGGAGAGGGAGGAGTGCCGCCAGATGACAATTCGCAAGTACCTCGGTGAGTCACCGCTAGGCATGCAGCCCTGCGGCATATGCGATGTCTGCGACCCGGCCCTACCACGCCCGTGGCTCGAACTTCCTTTGGATCTGGTGCCCGCAGCAGACCGGCTCATGGACGCGCAGCTCACCTGCCTCTACGCCGTCCAATGGAACGAGTCGGAGGTGGCGGCTGGACGCGCCCCCTACGGCCGGTCTGCGCTGCGATGCGTACTAGCAGGTGACCGATTCCAGCTCGGCCGCTACACCGAGGGTGTCAACCGTCAGCGACGAATCCGGCGAGCAGAGGCGAGTCCCTACTGGGCAGCGCTGAGTCTGCTGACGAACCCTTCGGACAAGATCCGGGCTGCCTTCGAGGCCCTCGACTTTGACGGTTGTCTGACGACTTGCCAGTTCGAAGTGATCAACGGTCGAGGCTCGGACCTGGAGCGCTACTCCTATCCAGCGCTGAGCGACATTGGCGGCCGCCGCCTCGACCTTGGACTGGTGAGCTCATGAGCGATCGCGCCAGCGATCTCGGCAACCTCGAAACAGGAGTCGATACGGCTGGATTTCTTGCCGGGCTGCTGTCCGGCTACGAACCGAATTCAATCCTACGTGAGCAGGCGCAGAACGCAGACGATGCATGTCGGAAGCAGGGGCGATTCGGTCGTCTCTGGGTCTCGATCGAAGAGCATGAGATCAGGATCGAAAACCCATCAATTTTAACTGATGACGACTGGCGCCGACTGGCTAAGACCAGCTCCCGAGGAAAGGCTTCGGATGAGAACCAGACCGGCGAGTTCGGTGTCGGATTCTGGAGCGTACTGCATCTCACTGACGCTCCGATCGTAACCTCAGGGAACCGAACTGTTCGGATCGACCAGTTAAGCGGTGGTTCTGTCAACTTCGAACCTGCTGTGGAGGCGATTGATGGCACGCGATTCGTTCTGCCGCTTCGTCGCGAGCCGTCATTGGCTGGCGAGCTCTTAGATGTCCCGCCAGTCAACTCCACCATGCTCAGCGCCCTTGAGGATGACTTCGCTCGTCAGATCGCAGATCTGCTCCTCTTCACAGAAGCTCTCACCGAGATGGTGATCGTCCGGCTGGATGGAAATGAGGACCGGGGGTCGCGCACGATCCAACAACTGAGCCCAGGAATCGACCGTGTCGACATTACACTCTCGCTGGGCGAGCAGCGATCGTCTGCTGCGTATCTGAGAGTCAGCACCGAGATGTCGGACCCGCCAACTGGGCGTAACCCGCATGTGACGGCCGCCTTCCCTCTCGACGTCTCGCCTGAGCCCGGTAGGGTATTTTGCACTTTCCCGACTGAAACGCTCACGGGGATGCCATTTTCGATCAATGCCCACTTCTTCGCGGCGATGGACCGGCGGTCCATTTTGAACGGAGGTGAGCACGGGGCGTGGAACGATCGTGTCTACTCCCGGCTTGGCGATGTCATCGGCGAGCACTTAGAGGAGCTGTTCACCTGCGATCTCCCGCTGGATTGGGAGGACCGTGCACGTTGGTTTTCGGGTATCTCGGGCGGCACGACCGATATTCAGCGTCGCTCGGGCGACCTGATTGATCATCTCGACCGCAGAGCTATCCCCAGAGCAGTAGTTCCGAACCGCTCGGGTGCTCTTCACCGCGGTGCTGACCTTGTGTCGTTGGACATAGAAGCCGACGAGCTGCTCGGCAACTATGTGGAGAAGGCGGCCACCTCGGTCCATCCCGAACTGGATCAGCTCCTTCGGCGGTGGGGTGTCCGCCGCTGGAACGCAAGTGATGTGGCCCGATGGGTTCGTCAAAGCGCACCGACCGTCGGGATCCACCTCACTGACGCTCCGGAGTTCATGAACTCGGTAGGCAAGCTGAAGAGTCTCCTCCAATACCTAGCTTCCGAAGGCGACTCTCTCAGGGAGACGACGCTTGCAGCCGGAACCGACGACCGGCTGTATTTGCTCGGATCTCCAGACCTGCGCAAGCCAACCGGTCAGATATCGAACCTCGTGAAGGGCCTCTCTACTCGAAGAGTGCACCCGGAACTCGAGAACACCATCGCATGGACCTTCGCCCCGGTTGCCGACGGCGCGTGGCTGCGAGAGGTTCTGTTGGCGAACGCTGCCGACCTCGTCGGAAAACGCGTTCCGAGTGCGAGCATCGGCTGTCTAACCGCCCTGGCCAAGGTCTCCGAGTCGCTCGAGCTAGCCGGAGCAACGCGAGACGGGTCCGAAGGTCTTCCGCTTGCGGTTGACTCCGGCAAGACCGTTCACCTATTCACCTCGACGACGATCGTCGGAATTCCGAAGTCGGCGCACCGAGCCGAAGTCGTTGATCTACTCGAACGCTGCGGGGCCCAATGCCTGCACGAGTCCATCGACTCGTATGACCTGTCCGGCGGCGACGTTCGGCGGTTCAATGCCCGCAATTTGAGCGAGTTCGTCCTCAACTCGCGCAAATGGAAGCCGGCGAAGGACACCCTTTCACTCCTTCTTGCGATTGACCTCCTGATCGATTATCGGCTCGCTGAGGTCAGTGAATTCGCTGACCTTGCGGCAGCGGAGATCTGGCCAGCAGCCGACGGCCGGGCGAGAGCGCTCACACAGCTGTTCCTTGCATCCGACTCAGGAGTACTTCGCGACGACCAGAAAGCACGAGTACTCTTGCCGAGGTCGCTCGACATTACGACCACCGCCGGCCAACGGGCGCGCAGCGTGCTGACGGAGTCCCTTGGACGGGTTCGCCTAGATTCTAGTGAGGAGACAGTCGCAGGTTGTGAACACCCGCCGTCCGACCGGGCGGAACTTCTTGCCCTACTAGAGGACCTAGTCGAGTGCTGGAAGAAGCTTCGACCAGTCCAGCGGGACCGCCTGTCCAAGTCGTCATTTGTGCCATGTCTCGACGGCAGGCTGAGACGGCCCGCAGAGGTGTTCATGCCCAAGCGGCCGCTCCCTGGCCCCCTCGGAGAGCGATCAGCTGCCAACCTCATCAAGGATGTCAACGGGCTTCAGCGTATCTTGGCAGACCTCGGCGCAGTATCGATACCCGACAGCGCTGAGCTCGCCGGTCTTGCTAGGTGGATCGCAGAACAGCCGATTCAGAACGAGAAGGACCCCGCGTCGATCTTCTGGGAGTACCTCGACTTCGAGCACGAAATCGGTGATGGACATCTGAGCGCTCTCAGATCCATCGCATGGCTACCTTCCCAGCCCGGGGCCCAGCGAAGGGCACCCAAGGATCTGGTTGATCCGACCCTCGCGTTCGCTGTGCTCCTCTTTTCGATTCCCCAGGGGCTGCGCCAGTCCAACGCGCGGCTGCGCGACGGCCTGGGGATTCGAGGGAAACTGTCTGCGGACGAGTTCGTCGCTCTTGCTGAGCGTTCGGCAGAGATCCAGGACGCTCTGTTGCCTCAGTTCTTCTACGAACTGGACCGTCTCGCAGCAGTTGAGGGGAACGTCCGAACCATCGCAAAGCTTCGCGATGTCGCGTTCATTCCAGCCAAGGACGAACTCATTGCCCCCCGCTCACTCGTCGATCCGGCGAGAGCTCGTCTGTGGGGTCATCTGCGCAGCTGCGCACCAGCGGAGTTCGTTGAGAAATACCACCGATTGCTTGCTGCGCTCAACGTCGCGGGCGACGGAGAGATCACTTGGCGGGATCATCTCGAGGTGCTCGACGAGCTTTCGGACTTGGAGGAGCCCAACGAGCCCGACATGACGTTGGCGCGAAGCAGATTCGAGTCCCTCAGTGAGCTCTACAGCGAGGGCCACGCCCCAGCTGAACAGCTCGTCAATAGACGTTGCGTCCCGACCTCGCGAGGGCTCATGCGGGCCGAGGACGCCTATCGCGCTGACTACCCTTCGGCGATTTCGAGACGACTCGCCTCGGTCCTACCAGTCGCAGTCGACCTACCCGCCGCGGACAAGCTGCTCAATGCGCTGCCGATCGAATCGCTCCGAAATTCAGTTCGACTCGAACCCGTCACTAGCGGGGAGCGCATCGACTCGAAATGGGCCCCGAAGCTCATGATGCACGCCGAGAACGTGCACCGGTACCTGCTAGCAAACGGTGACGGCGACCTCGCTTCTCTCGCTACCCAATGGCCGCCCATGGTCCGAACCGTCAGCCAGCTCTCGATTCGGGCTCTCTGCGATGACATTGAGGTAACAAACTGGGAAGATCCGTGCTTCCTTGGTCCTGACCACCAGGGCCGATTTGTGCTGTTCCTGCAGGGGGCTCGGGCCGACACGCGGTCAGTGGCTGATTCGATTGCGATGCTGTTCGGCGTCGGTTCATCCAAGAAAACCTTGCTCGTCCAAGTGCTCGACAGTCCAACATCGCAAGCCGGTGCAGAGGCGCTCGACTACGACGAAGTGCCGCCGCTCCGAGCGGGTTCGACAGTCACGTTCGAGCAGGTCGAAGTCGAAATTGGGTTCGATGACTACAGTCCGGCCGAGGAGCTGCCAGCGGAGTCAGACGAACCCGCCAACAGCGCTAGCTACGCTAACGACCCCTCGACCTTCAGTGGTGCCGACTCGGCCACCGCACCCAAGGACAATGCCCCGGACAAGTCTCCTGAACTCCCGACCCATGAGCCCTCGTCCACAGATGAATCGGAGCTGACCACACAGGTCGTCACAGAGCCCGACCCGTCCACCTCAAGTGTCCTACCCCTGAGACCAGCTCCGGCTCGCGTCCGCTCCGACTGGGACGCCATCGCCTCGGACTTCAACGTCGAGCAGCGGTTCGAGGCGCCGGTGGAGGACGTCGATCTAGGCGCAGACGAACCCAAGTCGGTGGACGAGCCTCGACGACGGCGGTGTGTCCTATCGTTCTACGACGTCACCCACGGGCTGCTGCCACTTCGGCGCTCCGACGTCCGGAGCCTCGCCGGCCCGGGTCGTCTCGAATTGGTTCACCTTTTCGGGCAACCTCGCCGAGCCTCTGTCGCAGACGATCAGCACGTCCAGATCGACGGCGGGATCGAGCTTTTTCAGGACCGTCTAGTGGTGCCGGGCGTGGTCGTGCACCTGAGCCCGGGTGCGCCAGGGTCGATCGAAGCGACGCTTCACGAGCACCCTCATGTGATTAACGACGTGTGGATCCTTGAGCTGGGACCGGACGGCAAGCTGCACCGCGAGCGACTCGATGGGGTGGAAGTCGTGTGGGAGTGCGAGGACGACATCTATCGACCAGAGCGCCGATGGGAAGACATCGCTGCGCTGCACGCTGAGGCGACCGCATCAGGGCTCGATCTGATTATCCAGGCGTTCCGAAAATTCGGCGCAGCTGGCCTTATCGATGTCGAGGTCTGGCAACTCGTTGCGCTCCATCGCCTATTTGCTCTCAGCACCATCCGATCCCACCTGACACGACAGAGCGGCCTGTTCGAGCGGTCCGGCGAGCGTTGGCACATGACTGGCGACACTGTGTTCAAGGACATCGTTCCAGCACCGAGTCGGTTGCGTGGCTCAAGCGAAACCTCAGAGACCAAGCTCAGGACTAGGGCCCGAGACCTTGCCCGCCAGCTCGCTAGCACACTCAATCAGATCGGCGACGAAGCGCTTCGGGAAGAAACTGTTGCATCGCTCGGGCTCGTTGCCGTGGCTCCGAGCGCGATTCGGGACCTCGAGCTCGGTTGCGAAGCCTTCGCCGCCGACGGCGACGCGTCTGTCTTGGCGTCAGTTCGCCAAACGATCGTGCGGCACCCCGACAGGGCAGGCATCGTCGTCGGATGGCTGCAGAACTCCCCTCAAACGGACGGACAGCGCTGGCTTCAACTCGTTGATGTCGTGGAGGAATGCGGATCGTCAAGTGCGGTTGTCCGGGCGGGCGAGTTGCGAGAGCGTCAGACCTCCTCGGCCTCCGATGCGCAGATCGGCCCCGTGTCACCCGATCAAGCAGAAGTGGCCTACGAGGAGCTGCTGAACGGCACGACTGATCTGTCCTCCGCAGCGCAGGTCATTGCTGCGGCCTACACCACCTTGAGCGAGCGGGGAGTCGACGCTCTGTTCGAAGCTCCCGCGGAGCTCCTCGACGCCCTCGTGCGGCTGGAAGGCATTCGACTCCACGACAGCACGGGAGTGACGGACCTGGAATTGGTCGTTGGATGCCGCCAGAGTCTACTTGCAGCTGCCCTCGCAGCACTCGGCGACACTGACCGTCACGCCAACCAGATCCGTCAGCAGGCATTGGCCGTGGCACGACTCCTCCAGGTTGATGTGGCGGGAGTCCTGGACGTGATGAAGGAGTATGGATTCCTACTGCGGGAGCTCGGATCTGAAGGCGATGCGGGGGCGGTGTTCACCGCTGCCGATCGCTTCGCTCGCTCCATGGGGGTCAACTCTTCCACAGCACGGCTAATCAGCAGCAACTCCTCGGGCGGCTCGTGCTCTGCTTCGACCGCCAAATTCCTCGCATCCTGGTGCGAGCTTGCTCGAGTTGCTAAACCTGCCTTTGAGACGAACGATCTGTGAGTCTGTCTGCCCCAAGTCGATGCCCCGAGCCTGCCCTCGAGCAGCAAGACTTAGTCTTCAAGATATCGGCTCGGGTGGTGTGACCACTGAACTCGCCGATCAGCCTCATTAGGAAGACAATGACGGAGTTCTGTCCCACCTCTAGCGCGCCGTCAAGCTATTGGCGGTTTCACGAAGAACTGCACTATTGCGACACCCTGCGACAACAACTCGAAGGTCTCGCAGCTAATGAAAAAGTATGGTTCCTCCCTGCATTATTTTCAGTCCCGGGGATTACAACACACCTAGAAGCACACGCGGTACTTTCCACAACGCTTCGGTCGGTTGATTGCCAGCTTCAGGGTCTGAGTAATGATTCCCGTACGCTCAGCCTCCTGTACCCGAAGCACGTTTCCAGCGTTTGGCCAACACAAACTGCCCTGCCGGAAGAAACTTCTACGCAAGCCTCCCGGAAACTTGCGGGGTTCAACTTTTGCGAGTTCACCCCACGGCCTTTACCCTACAAGTAAGGGTTAGCTTCTTGAGGGGGAAGATTAATGGATAAGCCAAATACTCCAATTGAACGACTAGAAATATGTCTAGACGGAAATGCAGAGCGGCTCGTACAGGCTTATTTCGACCATGGCCGAGGCTTTTCTGGAAGCACATTCGACACCTATGGGCACAACCCACCAGAGTTGATTACCGGAGATGAT
>Ga0105050_10006452_pt1 | contig 14547 bp, 20 predicted proteins | sample FRY01_FD_78088 | JGI IMG/M metagenome (GOLD analysis project Ga0105050, IMG submission 78088) | Freshwater microbial communities from Lake Fryxell liftoff mats and glacier meltwater in Antarctica - FRY-01 | ecosystem: Environmental > Aquatic > Freshwater > Ice > Glacier meltwater ... | reverse complement strand
TGGAGTCGTGTGACTCCTTTACTAAATCAATAATATCTGACTTATCTATTTTGATATCCAAGTTTTTATAAATTTCTTTATTATCTATTATATCAACTACTTCTTTTAAGTTTAGCTTAGAGTTGAACAAATTATTATAAATTTTATTTTTCACGACATCGCTTCTTCTACTAGAATCTAATAAACTATATGCTTGATATATAGCTATTATGTCATATTCTATTGAATCTAGCTTATTCAATCCTGACCTCATATTTAACTCTGTTCGGTGATTTCTCAAAAATACTGACGGAAGCTTTTTAATATAACTAATTAGTTCCCCTCTTTTATATAAATTTATAACCAGAGATATAATTTTTATATCCTCAAGTCTAGTTAATGATATTTTATCCATATTTGGGATAGGTAACATATTTTTGTCATAGGTACTTAATATATCATAGGTACATAATAAAAAATCATCTATATCTTCCACCCTGAATTTATATTTATATAACCATAAAATATCATCAAATATAATTCTAATATGAGTAATAATCATGATTAGATATGGCTTTTTGGTACATATTTCTTTAATTTGACTGAATACCTCATCGGATACTAATTCATTACTAATAAACTCCTTCGTAGCCAATTGTATATTTTCGAATATTCTAAAATTATCAATCATTTTTTCTTATGTTTTTTCCAAAGGTCATCATCTGCCTTTCTTGCTCCACCAACACCAGTGATGAAACTATTAACCCGACCCTTAGCCCAGGCTTGTTGTGGAGTACCAGGATAGTGAGAGCTATTCCATGCGGCCATTCCCCTTTTATATACCTGTTTTAGTATAGTAAAGCTTATGCCAGACTTCTCGCTTTTTTTCTTAATTGCCTTATGCACCTTCGAGTTTTTATTATCTATGCTATTGCTGCTACCATTCGCCTCCATGAAGGAGTCAAATTTGTGAATACTACTCTCCATAACCTCTGGCTCAACTAACTCGGTCATATCAAATAAGAAAAGGTTTAGTTCCTCTATGTACTCGTCAACATTTATTGTTCCACTAAAGACATCACTTGCTTCAAAATCATCCATATCAACCACATCAATATCAAAGCCATGACGCTCTTTTAATACAGATTTAACGAGGTCTAAATCAATAGTGGCCACCGTTTCGAATAATTTATATAACATACTTCACTTATTAAATTTTTTATCAAATGCTTTAGTAGCATCACTTTTTCTAGTCTCTATTCTTTCACCACTTCTCTTATCATAATCCGCATCCCACTTTGCTTTATATTCCTTCTTACCACGAAACTCATCAACTTCCTTTTTCATGGCCTTGGGTTTTCTCTTTAAATATTTCTTGTGTATCTTCTTACCACTGGGGGTTTTTTCGTGGGACTCTTCTAAGAAGTCTAAGTATTTATAAATCATCATTACCACGCCCTTTCTGATTTTAGTCCAAGTAATTTGGCATACCTGTGAAGATTACAAGACCAATACTTAGCTTTCCATTTTGGACCAGGGTCTTCACACTTATGTCTCTTTTGGAAATTCTTAGCCCTGTCTTTATCATAGTTTTTCACTCTGGAATTAGGGTCACCGAAACGAACCTTTACTACATTCCCTTTATCATTTTTAGTATATACTGCATACTTCTTTGATTGATTGGGTGTCCTGAATGGCTTGTTCAACTTTACATCCTTACCCTGATACTCCGCCTCGTTAATAAGGAACGGGACATCTAATAAGAGCGTTTCATTTTCAAATATTGCTATCTGTCCAGCAGATGTTTCATTTATAAGCCAGGTATCAACTTCGTTTAGCTCAATTAGGTGCTTATCATATAGAGACCTGACTTCTTGTATCATAGATATCCAGCTTTCTGATTCTATTCTAAACACAGACTCTAAGATACTTAAATTATTATCTACATGATATTGTATAGACTCACTAATGTTGTACTCATGATACTTTTTAACTATAAACATACATTATATATTAAAAATATCACATGCAATCCGTATTATTTAGTTTATTCATGTTATATCTATACTTCTGATTATTTAATATCTTCTTAATACTTTCAATCTTCAATAGATAAATATTTTCAAAACTATCCACTTTAAACTCTTCAGTATCTGGTAGATATCTTAATACTACACCAGTTACTATTTGGGGCTCATTATTTAACCCATAAGTATCTTCTACTACAAACTCTATCTCAGTCCCTTCTCTTAGATTCTTCACATTTACTACCTTAGATTCCTCTGGTAGGTCACCTATGTGCTTTTTTAGTTCTGTTAATACTAACCTCTTCCATCGGTTATCTAATAAATTAAAAATTGCCTGGAGGTTATCAGAGAAATAGTAAGAGAGCTCTACGAGAATCTCACAATAAGTATATCGCTCACTCATCAACTCTTTCACCATTATAGCGAAGTATCTATTAAAATCTACCTTAGATGGCTTTCTTCGAGGAGCATCCATTGATACTCCTGTATGCGCCTGTAGGATAGAAAACATAAGCTCTTTAAGTTTCTTTGCTCTAAGGGTTTCCTGTGATGAAAAGACATCATCATATGCCAAAGAACTTGGCTCATAGTTAAACGTATCTTGAGCAACAGATGATAAATCCTGTCCGTCTTCTATTTCTTCTCTATTACCTCTAAAAATATCATTATCTAAGCTGTGTTTACCTGCTTCTTTATGTCTTGATGTTTTAATTGCCATTTTTTCATATATTCTTTTTTGTGTTATAATACATTATACTACAAAAAAAACTTTTTTGTTTTTATTTACTATATATTGTATGGTAATAGATTTTATTAAGCGAACTATTCTCGGTAAGAATAAGGATGAGGGTATAGAACAAGTAGATATATCTAAATTCCCATCCAGTGGACTATTCTACCCAGTTGATACTAAAATATCAATTAAGAAAGCGGACATCGATATTCAAATACGTTATTTCAATAGACTGGGAGATAGAAAATCTCACATATTTAGACGTTTTGAAGCTATGTACTATGTAGTTAGTAAATGCATAGTGGAATCTAATATAGCAACCGAAGAGATTTTAGCAACCGATATACCATACCTGTTTATGCTAATCATAGAGCTAACTAAGGGGACACCATTATATATAGGTGACGTAGTATTGAAAAAAGAAAATATTTACCATTTCAACATCGACCTTTCTAATTATGACCCAGTAGATAGAGTATTTATATCAGAGGGATATAAATTTGCTCCTATTAAAAGCAAACATCAGCTATCAATCAGTCATATATTGACAGAGGATGTTATTAAGAATAACATTAAAGTATTTGGCATAGTAGATGATATATATCTATACTTTCTTAAAAATGTAAACAATTTAACAGTTGATGTATTAATCGAAGTAGTGTCAGCCTTCAGTGAGTTCGATACATCAGTTCTAAATAATATAAATAAGGCGAAGAAGGATTTAATTTCTCTCATTTTTATCTATATTCAATCACCCAATGATGGCACTATATACCACATAAATGTTTATGAATCACTACATGATATTTGGGATTTTCAAATCTAAAAAAATATATTCTAAGTAGTTAAAACATTTCTCACATTTATATATATATATGTCTTATGACGACTGATATAAATGAGATAAATGAGGCACTTAAAAACCTCAACGATAAAAAATTCATTCTACAATTTACTACCGAGAAATTATACAAAGAGCTGAGTACTGACCAGGAAAAACACATTTTCTATTGTGGTAAATTCTTAAAGAAATCATATATCCATGATTTAATGCACACTTTTTTACTTGAGCAATTACTTAAAGAAAAAAGTATTAAGACATTAAACTCCGAAGTACTCAAAAGTAAATATAGCAATGAATATAATAGGATTATAGACTATCTATTAGACCATGGCCATATTATACAAGTATGTGGATATATATCAGGCAAGTCATCCAGTAAGTATAGATTAGTCCAGAAGAGTGACTTCAAAATAAGAAGGATACAAAACACAGATAAAATATTATTAAAGAAATATAGGAATCGAATTATCGCTCTATATAATGACAGTAGTGACATCAATAATGTAGATGGTCAGATTAATCGATTTGTTATTAAAAAGCTGTTAGATAGCTTCTATCATCTATCTATAGACTACAATAAAGCTAAGAAGTATGTAGATGGTGTAGATAAGGAGGATGTTATTAAATACGAGCATTTATTATACAGTATTGATAGTATTAACTCTAATGATTTTCGTTTCGCTATAGACATATATGGTAGATTTCATACTAATATGACCAATCTAAAGTCCTATATCAGAGATGAATTTATCTTACTGGATGGAGAAAAAACTAAGAAGATAGATATTACTAATTCACAACCCCTGTTTTTCTTAGATGTATTAAATAATGGTGCATCTCAGCTAGATAAATATGAATATAATAGATTTAAGCGATTAGTCCTCAATGGTGAGATTTATGAACACTTCGTTAAACGTTATAGTAAGGTTAAGGATAGAAATGATGCCAAGAAACTGATGTATGTTGTTATGTTCGGTAAGAACAAACTTAGTGACATTAGGAATAGAATATTCCAGGAGGAATTTCCAACTATATTTGACTATATTAAGGATTATAAAGGACGTATTGGTGATTATAAACTAATATCACATGAGATGCAAAGAGCCGAGTCAAGTCTTATCTTTAATATCATTGTAGCAGATATTTACAAGAAATATCCAAATACTGTTCTATTTACTGTGCATGATTCTATTCATATTAAAGAAAGTGAATATGAGAAAGTAAGCTTCATATTTGAAAAACATATGAATGATTATAAAGAACGGTTAGATAACTATTTAATGTTGAACTTATCACCAAAGGCATCATAGTTACTTTTCAATCTCTTAAAGTGACCCTTTAATGCCCCCGCTGACTCAATCAATTCATCTGTTACGTTATAGAAATCAGAAGCTATCTTCTCAATCATTTCCTGATGTCTCTGCTCCTTTGTTTCCATCTTTTTAAGCCATATAGAATATAACTTATCAGGGTCATATTTATTTAATGGATATCCAGAGAATAGAAATTCTAAAGTCATATCAGGATTTATTTCATATAATAACTCAACACGTGAAACCTCATACTCAACTATAGCATATTCATATCCAAATCTTATAAGTAACTTATATGCATTCTCAAATGTCATAACAGGATACGGTGTCTCATTGAATCCCTTATACTCCGTCTTTTTAGTATATTGGTCAAATATAGCCATGCGTATTTCTAAGGGAATGAAATTAAAGTTTATAGCAAAAATCATCCTACCATCAACGAAGTCACAAACCATCACTGGTGAGTACATCATCCAGTTAGATTTATCTAAATATTTGATAAAATAGAATCTACCTTTAACTACATTACCTATATTTACTGTCCTTACTTTCTTGTTATCTGGACTCTGATATAAATTATAGAAATTCATAGTATTATCTTTATAATATACCGAATCATCGCCCTTAACTTCCTTCTTATATTTATTAAATAATAATCCCAAAATGAATAGTAACTTTTTAATATATATTAAAAAACAACAGTATATTTAGTATGAATAACATAAAGCTTAAACGATTTTTCGAGTTTCTATCAGCCGCTCCAGAGGTAGAGCCAGTGGTTAAGCCAGCTCCGACTAAACCAGCTCCGACTAAACCAGATATTAGACCCACTAAGCCAACCCCATTTAATCCTGTTGTGCCTGGCGTGAAACCACTACCTAAGCTTCAGAAAGCAACTGCTGATGATACTATAGATAAATTCTTAAAGGAGTTTAGTAAAGAGGATAAAAAGAAAGTTATTAAGTAATGAAGAATATAAACGAAGTTAAGTTCAGTGATACAGATATAGGCTCTAAAACAAAAAGAGATATGGTAGATAAGCTAAAGAAAGACTATGAGGAAAGTGGTTTTACTGGTGAACCGAACATGTCTTATCTTCGGAGAGCATTTAAATTGGGTGAATTATGTATGGCTAATAAAGAAGCAGTAGAAGAACTAGCACATAATATAATAAATGCTGAGTATGGTGAGATAATTGAAATGCTCAAGATAAGCCTAAACATCGAATTAGTAGGTGATACGGATATTAAAAAAGTCTCTAAAGAGCTACCACTCACACCAGGGGATAGTAGTTCAGACCTATATAAGGAATCACATAATTTTAATTTTGATGATGAAGTAGAGAAAAGAAAACTACTAAATATAATTACCCAAGGTGCTAGTAAAAACATACATCGAATTATACATAAGTATAAAAAGGAAATTTTTAAGATAGACTCTGCTATATTTTTTGATACTGATTATGTTTTAAAAAATAATGAATACTTTGAGTTATATACCTACATGAAAGATAGGCAATCGCCTAGTATGATTCAAAACTTTGCTGTAGCATATAATAAAGTCACATATTTAAAGGAAAGCGAGTACAAGGGTGTAGAGATAGAGATAAGAGGTGCTGATTTGGGACTCTTATTACATGAGGGTGTTAAAGGTATATTTGAAGCTTTCACACACATCGCATTACCAGCTAAAAGGGAAGATGCTATTAAGGTTTTATTAGAAACAGATACTTTAGAGGATGAAATGGAGGATTTAGTGCTAGGAGTATATGTATATAGAAAGCTAGTTGATTTTGTTACTGCTCATAAAGATATAGATAAAATCGACTCAGACCAACCATTCCTTTATGTATATGGTAAACTAGTATCAGAGGACACTCAAGTATTTAAGAATTTCATGAACTCACTCTTGGTTGAAGAAGGTGGTGATAATATGGCATTTGCTACTAAATGGTTGAATATAACTGTTTCAGGACTGGTTGAGGTATTTGAGGATTATAAGCGTTCGGTTGAAGAGTATGAAAGGAATAAAAGAGAAGAAGCTCCTGAAGAATATAATACAGAGGCCAGCTTTGACCCAAGTGAACTATCCGATAGTGAGTTATACAGTGTAAAATATTATAAATCTATATCTGAACCTAATCTACAAATATTAATGAATTATCTAATTGATAAGGGAGAATATGAAGCAGCGAGTTTAGTGGAAATGGAATTAAATAGTAGAGATTAATTCTCTTCAAAACATTCCGTTTATATCATCTCTGGTTTTTTTAAACTTGTCATGTACACAACCGCCAGGAACTCTTCCTCATCCCTTCTATATCTATCCAATGTGAAGATTATCTCTCTGCCTATATTTGTTTCCTTAATATAATAGGTAGTGCCTAATCTACTATTAAAATCATTTAAACAATCAGTCACCATATTTCTATACTTATTCACTAACTCATCCGTAATAGTAGATGGTTCAAAAATCTTAATATTATCCGATGTGATAATCACATTCTTTATACCTATTTTTTTAATATATCTAGTTACTGCTCCACTCAAATCAAGTTCTTTGATTGGCTTAAATACATATTCTACTCCAAATTTCTTGAGCTCATCTATATATTTGTAGTCAACATATGCATATAGTGGGTGTGTAATATGTGTAAGAGAAGGAGATGATATTACTCCATACCTATGTATGAATTCTGATGCTTTATGCCTTCTCAACTCAATATCGGTTGCCTTAGGCAATATTCTATATTTATTTGAGTCTTTAACTACTGTGAAGTCATCCACTTGTTTTTCACTCCCGTGGTCACTAATCACTTTATGGAGATATTTCATAGCAGCCTGTTCTGTATCGAAGAATCTACCTACAATATGCTGATAAGTAAATATATCCAGGTCTAATTCATCATAACTCAAATGCGATTCTCTATATAATCTTGGTCTTATATACCTCATCACATATATATTAAAGTTTTGAATTATTAAAAAAGTTTGTTATATTTGCATATAAATATAAGAAATTATGGATAAGGATACTAAAAAAGCACTCGTTGTGAACTACACTAATTGGTTAGTTAATCAGAATCTTCTGTTTTCAGAAGACGGAAACGGCATTTTTTTACGCTCATCTACTATTGGTGGAAATAGATTTACAGCCGAGCAACTATTTGAAAGATTTATAATAGATGAAACTAAGGGTGAATCAAAGTCTTGATTTCTTCTATATAATCTATAATATAAGATAACTTTGAGCCAACTAAGAAAATATTATTACCTATTGAGGATATATTTATCATGAATATATCCACCTCCTCTTCACTGAGGTTTTTAAGGAACTTAAACTGCTGCTTATAGTGGTAAGAAGTATATATAGGTGAGCTTATTAATTCATTAAAAGCCTCAATATCATTAAGTAGTTTTACTATATGTGATAAACGTGATATTTCATATACCCCCATATTATATCTGTGTAGATAGCTCACATCATTTAATATAGTATATTCCGATTTAACCGACTTGATTAATTCATTACCTTTAACTATATCTTTAAATCCATCATATCCTCTGATGTCTTTCTTAGTATATTCTACTGGGTCAAGATTACTCATATATTCCTGGAAAGTAACACATAGCTTTTTATACTTATGTAACTCAGGTAATAACTTAATCATTTTATCTATATAATCAAATATCCAAACTGGTCTATTCATAAAATCTTCACAACTATCATAAACTTTATCTTTAGTTATAATATTTACTATCTTGTAACTATTTATCTCCCCACTCTCTTTAATCAAAACCTCTCCTTCATCTTCAAAGCCAAAGGATATTTTGTTCGGAATCATCTTAATATCAACAAGAACTTGCTCTGGTAAGAACACCTTCTTAATGATAATACCATACATACCATCTATTAAACTATTTCCACGCATAGAAGCATGAAACATATTTATGTAGTGACTAGTCTTTGATGCATTCGGACCGAATCTAGCAAAACGCATCGCACTTTCTTTTGAATATGTCCAGCTAGAAAAAACTTTACCGCCAGTATTGAATACATCATTTTTGAATAACTTCTCATCCGCTGGATTATTAAATCTAATACCTCTATATAATACAATAGGAACATCTGGTCTAATCGCTGTATTATTAGATAACTCGGTGAAAACCTCATTACTAATCAATAAGGAATTATCAACATTGTTGACATATTTGAGTATAGCTCTTTTAGCAGTTTGTGATATTCTCATTACATATATATTAAAAAAAGAGGGGAGCTACATTGCTATAATATATAAGAAAAAAATGATAGATATAATGGAATTACAGTGGGTTAAAAATATTAGAAATGTTAATATAGGGAATAGAAAATATGCCCAATTTGGAGAAGAAGCTATCTTTGATTATATCTTCGCTAATATAGGAACCACTAATAAATACCTAGTCGATTTTGGAGCAAGCTCACTGAATAGAGGTCTCAGTAACAGTAGATATCTATTGGAGTGTGAATGGGATGGCTTATTGATGGATGGTGAAAGTGATGGTAATCCACTAATTAAGGAGGAATTTATAACAGCAGAGAATATTTGTGAACTATTTAGTAAATACGAGACCCCACTTGAGTTTGACCTATTATCTATTGATGTAGATGGTAATGATATTTGGATTCTGGAATCTATATTCAAGGGCGGTTTTAAACCAAGGGTTATTATCAATGAGTTCAATGGATGTCTCCCAGTTGGTGTAAATAAAGTGATGAAGTATAACCCCACCCATACATGGGGGAATAATGATTATTATGGTGGAAGCTTCGAAGCTTTCAAACTATTATGTAGTGATTATGGTTATGTATTAGTACACCAGGTAGCTACAACAAATATGATTTTCATCAGAGAAGATATTGTCCCACAACATGACTACCAAGTTAGATATAACCAAATGCAATATCATGCACACTCCCAAAACAGAGAGTGGACAGAATATAAAAAATAATATAAAAATACATGTACGATAAATTATTGCCAGGAGAACCTATTCTGATGCCATTTCAGGCATATCCATTAAATAATGACATATTTGCTCAGACTGAGTTTTTAAAGCTAAGAGACAAGTTTAATATAAAAACGCTGGTTGAGCTTGGTTCATGTGTGTTTGGTTCAACTAAGTGGTTCGCAGAGAACTTCACTAAAGTAATTACTGTAGAGATAAACCCTACCTTTAGAGAACTTGGACTCAAAAGAGCAGGTGGCCTGAATAATATTACATCCTTACTAGGTGATAGTATAGAAAAGCTACCAGAGATGCTAGATATGTGTGACAACAACACTGTTATATTTATTGATTCTCACTGGCAGACATTGCCGCTTATAGATGAGCTAAAACTGATTAAATCGAGTGGACTCACTCCATGTATAGTCGTGCATGATTGCTTCGTTCCTAATGAGCCAAAACTAGGCTATGATTCATATGCTGGGGTGTCTATTAGCTATGAAACAATGAAGGTATATTTAGATGATATCTATGGAGAAGATAATTACTCGTATCATTATAATACCGATGCAACTGCTACCCAAGTTAAGAGAGGTATTATTTATGTCTATCCCAAAGAAGCCTGATATTTTTCATGGTTTTGAATAATAGATTTCAGCTCAATCATCCGCTCATCCCAGGTATGGTATTTATAAACCAAATCATATCCTCTCTGGGCGATTGCGTTCCTCTCAGTATCATTTACTAAATAGTACTCTATCTTTTCTATTAAGTCATCCAGGGTGTGCCAAATAACTAAGTGCTCACCATCGATAAAATCCTTTTCTATCTCTGGGTACCATTTAGTTAGGCAAAAAGCACCACTCCCCATTATTCTAAATATTCTATCCGAGCTGTATCTCTTATAATCGAAGTGTGATAAATTAATAGCAATTTTACAGTTTCTATATATACTCAACTCCTCATCATGCATATTATTAACCATACCATTCGATATAGTTGGCCAACCATTACCATATAGTCCAAGCCTATCACCATATCGCTCTCTCAATAGATTACCAACTTGGGTGCGTAGTGAGGATAAAGGGAATCTATTATGATAATTATTTGCTAAGAATACTATATCATGTGTTATCTTGAGGCCATTCTCGATAATATATTCCTTTCTATAAATATCTATATCTAAACCAATTTGAAGATAATTAGCATGTATTCCTATATCATTCATTTTCTCAACATCGGTTATATTAGTAAACATATTATAATCGAAATAGCTACCTGTCTTAGCAAATACATCAGGTAACTCCTCCCTTACATCCCCCGTCCAGTTAACACTAACACCATGCAAGTGTTTTAAAGTGACTGGTAATATAGGATTACCATGTTGTATCTGGAAGAAATTTAAATTTGGCTTCATTATGATATTCATACGAGTTATCTCCTGATTCAAGCCATTATGTATGGTTAATTTAGTACTATCAATATAATGATAGCGATTACTATTAGCTACCAACATCTTCTGTACAACTGGTGCGTTTAAACCAATATGTAAGACACAATCGAATAGTTTACCGCTCATTTTCTAACCCCCTCTTGTTGTAGCATTAGATATGGTGGTGGGATAGAAGTCGTTCTAATCACTAAATATTTTCTAACCATGCTGTTATGTAGATGTATGGTGATTATATCATGACATGGATTATATAATACATAACTAGCACTATTAATCTCATGTGCTATTCGGTTATCACAGCCAGGCACACCTAAATAGAAATCACAGTAGAAATCCCTAATCCTCCCTTTAAAACACCAAGTATCTTGACTATCGATTCTACTAAATAAAGTTAGTTTATTATAAATATCCATATCATAACGAGATAAGGCGTATGCCTCATTCGGCTTTAGGTTTTCGGATATCAATGATAGACTATCCTTTGGGAAATAAATATCAGTGTTAGCAATTATAGTTATATCTATATCTTCGAAGCTATTAGCTACTTTAATAAAATCCTTATAGGTGGGTCTTTTCTCCTGAATAATTATATTAGTAGCACCTAATTCTAGTAGCTTATTCTTAGCTATAATACTATCTACTATAAATGTTGTTTCTAAGAGTGTATTTGCTAAATTATTTTTTATCGATGTTTCTAACTCTATCTGTCGTGCAAATGACTCATCTATATAGAAAGTAGTTAATAATCTAAACATTTTGGATTTATGATGTTTCAAGTATATATTATAATAATAATAATCTCCTCTTTGTTTATTATTTTTTTAATATATAGTTTATATAAAAACAAACTATTAGAAATGAGTCAGCCGCTACACACAAATTTCAACCAATTCATTAAAAGAATCGACTTCCTGAAGGAAAAATATAGTGATTATAAAGAGGTTAAAGATTTTTATTACTCAATAGCGGATACATTTGAACTGCCTAATATGAAAGAGTTCGGGTTCGGCTTCACTAATGAAACAAAGAGTGAATATGTTCCATTGTTTAGCGATATTGCTAATCATCTAATTAAGAATGATTTTGTATTAGATACTAAATATTTAAATAATAGCTATAAAACCTCATATTTTGAATCAAATATTCAAATATTCATCGAGTATATGAAAGAAAGAGAGCATAAGAAGTACTACTATTATAAAATACTTTCACGAGACTACACTGCATATAAACCCACTGAATATAATGTAGAGGAAAAACTAAGAATAATTAGAGAGATATTTGAAAGACACCAAGTGAATAAAAAGTATGACTTATCGCTGAATTATCCAGTCGGTTTTATAAATATTAATTTAGTAGAAAAATAGATATTAGTTATTGTTTCTTCATAATCTTGGATAAAGCCTCGGCTAATCCACTTGAACATACCATAAACTACCTGGTGCAACATCTGGTTTAATAGACATCCTGATTAATTCTTCTGGGATAATATCAACATCCTCATATATATCGAACATCATAATATATAGTACATATCCCTTTTCTCGTCTAATATATGCTAACGCTTCCTGTTTTTTCATATTTCTGAAACTTCAATTATTCTATCAGGTGTAATTGTTATAGTACAAGTCCACTCATATTCTACACTATCAATTAAATAGTCCTCTAAGCCAGATATATCTATTTTAAGGGCAACCTCGTCATACCTATCATCATTTTCCTCTTCCCATTCCTCAATTCGCTCACCAAACCAATTATATAGAGCATTTTTAGTATCATCGAGGGTTTTGAATAGATATACTCCTTTTAGGTCACCTGAGTCACCATAATCTAAAGGTACTATTGGCTCAATACCTTCCCTCATTATTGATGTGAGATTTAATCTACGAGTTACATGGTATGCGTACTTATGTGAGTTGAAACTTGCAAACTTGTGAATTACCATGGTCATTTTTCTTTATTTATGGTATATATTAATCTTTTCATTTATAATTTCCACTAAGCGGTTAACGATTTTATCCTCTTCGTTACTAGATAGTGTATCCCACCAATCACTGAAGCCTTGATGTGTATATAGCTCATCTATCATAGATGAGACTGTTTTTAGATTAGCTCTTTTATTCATTAGTTTTATTCATTAGTTGCATGGGTGGGATTCGAACCCACGTCCTCTGGCTTATGAGACACCAGCGAGGTTTATATATCTATCAGTGGCAACCTCCATATAGCGTAGTACTCCACTATAATTAAAATCCACTAAATAATCGATATAAATCCACTCCTCTACCATACAGATAGGTTATAGAACATAAGACTGGAGTCGAACCAGTACTAGAGACAAGCAGTTAGTCCGATTAACATCGGATTAGGAATTATGTCTATTTCCACATTTAACACACCACTGCGTACACCAATTCCGCCACATATGCACCTCTCTATATAATAGAGATTGGTGGGCCCCGCTGGAATCGAACCAGCCACCTACTGATTATGAGTCAGTTGCTCTAACCGAATGAGCTAGAGGCCCTCACTATAATAAATAAAAGCGGGATAATCTGACTCAGGAGTTATTTTTACGAAGTTATCAACGTAAAGAGATACATATCGCCAACTTAATGCTGCTTGTATAGGAATGACCCCAACTCTTATTGTATTTAACCCAACCTATTTATATACCAGATAGCACCCCTTTAGAGCGTAGAGTGGTACCCCGCTAATATTATGTTGCAAATATAACTGATTATTTCTATTTAACCAGATTTATATTCTTTTTTATTTAGAACGTCTTTCTAAATACTCGTAGGGAGTGAAGGACTTGAACCCTCGACCGTGATATAATATGTATCCTACTCTAACCAACTGAGCTAACTCCCCATATTTTTTGTTCCCCCGACAAGATTCGAACTTGTGACCTACTGCTTAGAAGGCAGTTGCTCTATCCAGCTGAGCTACGGAAGAATATTATGATGCAAATATATGTGGTTATTTCTATTAAACCAAATTTTTTAAAACTTCTTTCTAAAATTTTTTGCTCCCTCGCTAGGAATTGAACCTAGGACAGTCGGTTTAACAAACCGATGCTCTACCACTGAGCTACGAAAGAATATTATGTTACAAATATATGTGGTTATTTCTATTAAACCAAATTTTTTAAAACTTCTTTCTAAAATTTTTTGCTCCCTCGCTAGGAATTGAACCTAGGACAGTCGG
>Ga0105050_10006451_pt1 | contig 14549 bp, 10 predicted proteins | sample FRY01_FD_78088 | JGI IMG/M metagenome (GOLD analysis project Ga0105050, IMG submission 78088) | Freshwater microbial communities from Lake Fryxell liftoff mats and glacier meltwater in Antarctica - FRY-01 | ecosystem: Environmental > Aquatic > Freshwater > Ice > Glacier meltwater ... | reverse complement strand
TCAACTTTTTTATCGTTAACCCCTTCGGGACTCTTGATTGGCTGCCAATCAAGAGTCCCGAAGGGGTTATTAATGTCATCAACAACGTTATGAAACTTTACAGATATTTACTTATATTTGTTACAACAATTAACATTAATCTATTTAAATGAAAAGAATATCTTTAATTTCAAATACGAGTATACAATATTATAGATTTGAATCTGAGATAAATTTGGATTTTGGTAAATCCAATAAAATTTATTTTCAAGAAAACTTAGATACAAAACTGCTTAAATTTACATTCCAAAGTTTGTTCAAATTTTCTAAAGATGGGAATGAATGTTTTTACAAAAAAACAGAATTATTATCGAATGACTTTTTAGTAAATGATAAAATTAAAGAAGGGGTAGATTTATCAGGCTGCACTGAAATTTTTGATGCTTTCGAGATTAGTAATGTCAAAAGTGTCTTGAAAAAATTTAAAAGAAAATGGATTCCACTTCCATTTTTTAAAAGTAATGAGATTAATAAAAATATTTACGCACCAGTAGATTGGGTTCGTTGTTTTTTTGATTGTGATAATGATTATACTAAAATTAAAATAGTTTTGGCAATAGACACAATATTAACAACGGATGGAAATGATTTAACAAGTCCCATTTTAAGTTTAAATCCTGATGAGAATTTATTTAAATTAAATTGTAATGAGGAAATGATTAATAATTTTCTGTTTAATCCACATCACCAAATTGAATGGATAGGAGATTATATTGCAGATTTATTTTACGATAAAAATGATTCTCAAAGATATGAAAAGCCAATAACATCATATATTTCAAATTATTTAATGTTTGTGAAGTTTTTAAATAATTTAAAAGAAACTCCAGAAATACAACTTTTCACAGATGATGCTAGAAAAATTCCAGTTGATTTAGTGGTTGATCTCGGTAATTCAGCTACTTGTGCTTTACTTTTTGAAAATCAATCAGAAAGTAAATTTTCTTTTGATAAGGTTAAAAAATTAATAATTAACGATTTTTCAAATCCAATTCTATCACATAATGAGCCATTTCCTATGAATCTTGTTTTTTGTGAATCAAATTTTGGAAATATTAATTCTGAAAAATATCATAAACCTAAATTTATAACACCAAGTTTTGTTAGAATTGGTGAAGAAGCTAAAAATTTAATCGATAATTCTACAATTGAAATAAGTTTAGGTAGAGAATTACATACTTTTAATTCAAGCCCTAAAAGATATTTATGGGATACCAAAACGGCTTTAAATGAATGGGATTTTTATCCAAAAGATTTAAAAAAGATTAAAAAAGTATATTTAAATGGTTTATCAGAACAACTTAAAGTTGATGGTAGTTTAGCAAATGGTCAATTATTTGGTTCTAAATCTTTATATTCTAGAAATTCATTAATGAAATTTGTCTTTTTAGAGATTTTAAATCATGCATTTGTACAAATGAATTCATTCGAGTTTAGATCTGAACATGGTAATTTAACAATGCCTAGAGTTCTAAAAAGAATAACAATTTCATGCCCAACTGCTATGATTCAATATGAGCAAATTGCTTTAAGGGAAGCTGCTGAAGATGCATGTAAATTATTAAATGAATATATAAAAATATCAAGCGGTAGTAATGTGGATAAAAATTGGTTTGAAATCCCGGAAATCATACCTTCTATAAAAGATTTAAAAAGAGATCAAACGGAATTAGATGAAAAGAAAGATTGGAATTATGATGAAGCAACCAGTTGTCAACTAGTTTTTGCTTATAGTTTGCTTTCTAAAAAATTATTGTCAAATCAATTTGTATTAAAAAATACATTACTTAAAAAACAGAATAAATTAACTATTGGGTCAATTGATATTGGCGCAGGCACCACAGATTTAATGATATGTGAGCACGATATTAATTTAGTCAATGGTTTAACAATTAAACCAAAACCACTTTTTTGGGAAAGTTTTAAAATTGCAGGAGATGATTTGATGAAAGAGTTAATTCAACAAATTGTAATTGAGGGAGTTGTTAAAAATGATTCAGATGATTCCTGTACAGGTGTAATAGAAAACTATGCTAAATCAATTGGGATTGAAAATATATCTGAAAAATTAAATGGATTTTTTGGTCAAGATTCTAACAATATCGGATATATAGCTAAAATGATGCGTAAAGCATTTATTAATCAAGTTGCATTACCGATTTGCAAGTTTTATCTTGATAAAGCAAATGTAAAATGTGATGAATATTATTCTTTTGAAGGTATTATAGGGAGAGATTTTAAAAATCAAGAGCTAATAAAATATTTTAACAACCATTTTGGGTTTAATTTTTTAGAAATAAAATGGCGAATCTCTTCTATTAAAGTTAATGATATTGTTGAAGCTGTTTTTAGAAATGTCATTACTCAATTATCCCTAATAATAAGTCAATGTAATTGCGATTATCTTGTTTTGTCAGGTAAAACAGCCTCATTAAAATTGATTGAAGATTTATTTTTAAAATCGATGTCTGTTAATGCTGACAATTTAATAAACCTTAATAATTATTGGATAGGTAAATGGTTCCCGTTTTCAGATAATAAAGGAAATGTAAAAGATCCAAAAACAGTAGTGTCAGTAGGTGCTATTTTAGCTTTAATGTCAGGTAAATTAAATAAAATAGCTGATTTTAAAATTGACACTGAACATTTAAAAAATATTGCTAATTCGACTGCGGATAATATATTAATAAATCAATTTAATTCAGTTGATACAGTTTTTACACCTAAGAAAAACGAATCGGAATTAAAGATTTATAAAATACCAAGTAAATTGATTTACAGTAAAATAATAGATAAAAATTATCCTATTTCTCAAATTTATAGTATCGATTTTAATGACTTAGAAATATTAAAAAATATTAAAAGAAGAAAACCAAATCTAAATGATTTAGAATATTTAGAACAAGTGAATAAGTTTAAAGCAGATACTAGTCAAAAAATGCCTTTGAAACTTTGTTTATCACGTGATAATGATGCAAGTAAAGAAAATATATTAATTGATTCTATTGAAGATTCTGATGGCGATGAACTTCCTGTAAAAAGCCTTGTGATGAACTATCAAACACTGGATAATGAAAATGGATATTGGTTAGATACATGTGAATTTATTTTGAATGCAAGAAGTTAATAGATATGAAAAATTATAATAATGAAGAATTAATTCTTTTAGAAAGTAAAATAGCAAGTAATATTAAATTTCTTGATTTGTCTATTAGTTGGGCATCCAATAATTTAAAATATGATGAACAAAAAGATTTAATTTTATCATTGAAGAACAGTAAGAATGTATTTCATAAAATAAATCAAAATATATTTAATAAGCCTGCAATAGCATTGTTTGGTGCTAGTCAAGTTGGTAAATCATACTTAATTAAAAATTTACTTAGTATTGAGGGTAAGCCCTTTTTAATAGAAAACAATAAAGTCAAATATGACTTTTTAAAAGACATTAATCCTCAGGGTGGAGGCTCCGAAAGTACAGGTGTTGTTACTAGATTTACGAAAGAAAATAACGTCATTTTTAGTGATTTCCCTATTAAAGTAAAATTATTAACTCCAAAAGATGTTTTATTAATTATTTGCGATTCCTTTTTTTTAGATTCAAAAAAAATTATAGGCTATCCTATTGATTTAGATTTTGAAATTTTATTAAAAAAATTGGAATCAAAACCGAGTTCAATTAATCAAAATACATTAACTGAATTTGATATACTTGATTGTAAAGATTATTTTGACCAACATTTCTCTAAATATACTTTAGCATTGGATGGTTTATTTAAAACGCGATTTTTTGAACGTATTGGTAAAATAATTCACAATTATAATTTTTCAGAATGGTCTGATATTTTCTCCGTTTTATGGAAGGAGAATGGGTTTTTAACAAATTTATTTAATGATTTAATTCATCAACTTAATAAAGTTGGGTTTGATAATAATGTTTATTTAAGCTTTGATTCTGTTCTAAGAGAGGGGGTTGAAATTCTGAATGTTGAAAGATTAAAAGAATTAAATAAAAATCAAAAGGAAATCATTGTTAAGCGTGAAAATAATGACGAAATTTCTTTTGAAGTTTGTTTTGTTTCTGCACTTATATCTGAATTAGTTTTTCAAATACCCAATGAAATTATTGCTAGTAAAGAGTTTATGAATAATTCAGATCTACTTGATTTTCCTGGAGCACGAAGTCGATTAGCAATTGATGTAGATGAAATAACAACAGATTCTATTTCTGATCTATTGTTACGTGGTAAAGTTTCATATTTATTTAATAAATATTCGGATGAATCAAATATTAATAATTTACTTTTTTGCACTAATGATAGCCAATTAGAAGTGAATGAACTTCCTTCAATTTTATTTAATTGGATTCAAAAAAATATTGGAGGAAATGAATTAGAAAGATCTGAAGCTATTGGAAATAGTGAGGTTGATCCATTGTTTGTTATTTTCACTTTTTTTAATGAACAATTAAAATTTGACTCAACAAATGATTATTTATTTTCTGAGCAAAATATATTAGATTATAAATGGAAGAAAAGATTTAATACTTTTTTTGAAGAAGGTATAGTAACTCAAAATAAAAAATGGCATAAAAAATGGTCAAAAGAAAAGGAATTATATAATAACTTTTATCTTTTGAGAGACTATAAATATTCTACTGATACTTTTTTTGATTTCGAAAATTCTTTAACCGAAAAGAGTATTCAGTCGAATAGAATTGACTATTATAATTCACTAAAAAAATCATTTTTAAACTTTGATTTTGTGAAAAATCATTTTAATAATCCTGAATATGTTTGGGATAAATCAGCAAGCATCAATAATGATGGGACTTATTTAATAACTCAGAATTTAAATAAAGTTTCTAATAATTTTTCAAAAATTAATAATTATTTAAATCGTATTTCTCAAGAATCTGAAAAAATTGAAATTGAATTAAAGAAACATATACATATAGATGACTTATCGAAATTAAGAATCAAATCTATGAAAAAAGTATCAGATTTTCAATTTTCATTTAATTCTATATTTGCAATGGATGAGTTTAATTTTATAAAATTATTAAATGCATTCTATATAAAACCTATCGATGTTTATAATTTATTAAATGAAAATATTTTTAAAAATATTAATTCAATAAATCAAGAAATATCAATAGAATCAAAAATATTGATTTCCCAGATACCAGAATTAGAAAATGTATTTGAGAAAGATGAGATAATGAAAATATTACAAAAAAACCTTTATTTAGATACAATAGAAGAGGTTGGGAATTTTTTAAAAGAAAAGTCTATTTCAATAGAACAAATAACAAGATCTAAAGAAACAAAATCAATTTCTAAAGTATTCGTTGATTTGATTTATGAAATGTGGATAAAAGAATGTAAAATTAAAACTTCAGAATTAGATTTAAATTTAAGTGCTCAACATTATGAATTTCTTTTAACTCACTATACTAAAATTTATTTTTCAAAAGATTTTGAAAAACAAATTCAAAAAATTTTCTCAGCAACAATTAAGGAATTAGAATCAAATAGAGGATTTGAAGAGTTTTTATCGGAATCAGTTGCATTAATCTTTAATGACTTAATTAATAATTTTGATTCTAATCAATTGACAATCGAAGAAATCGAAGAATTTCAAAGTGTCAAAAATTCTTTTAATATAGATTCATCATATTTAAATATAAAGGAAGTTGTTATAAATAATCAGGAATTAGAGAAAATTTTTTCTTCTATTATTGATAACAAAATAGAATTACCTCTAATCAGGTATAATTCATGGATAAATAAACTTAAAATATCATCATTAATTAGTTGTGGTTTTGTTGATTATGATGAGGTTGCTAATAATCAACTTTCGTCTATTATAGAAAGTTTTAAAAATGTTAATTTCAAAATCACAATATGATTAAATTCCATCAGATACCTACAATAGAAAATAAACCAATTTCACACGAAAAGACATACTTATTCTCGAATTATGAAAAAGTCTTTAATTTTTTAAAGTTTAATTATAATATTTATCAATGTAATATTTTATCAAAACCAGTTCAAACCAGTAACAATATCGATTGGTATTCTAATTATTCAGATTTAAAATATATAGAAGATTTAACATTATCACAAAAAAAGAAGATATTGGAAAAATATTGGACGTTTATGGATTTAATTTCGATTGAGATAGATAACTTAAAAAGTTCAAAAGAAGAGGATAAACTTAATTGGGCAAATATTTTAGACAAAATATTTAATTATCAAAACAACTTAATTTTTTCTAATGGTGATGATTTTTCAATTATTTGGGGTTGGGAATTCTACAATAATAATAATTACAAACCAAATTTCAACAATATTCAGATAGATGTTGACGATAGATACACATCAATTCACACAGAATTAATTGATGAAGAAAAATTATCAGTTAACAACATTGATAATGATTTATTTGAAGAAGCAGAAAGTCTGTCTGATTTACAAGAAATAGAATCCGTTGATACAGTTTCAGATATAAAAAATGAGTCGTCATTTCTAAAGTTTCTTAAATGGTTCGCTGCAAATTTTTGGTGGTTGTTATTTTTACTTTTAATTATTTGCATATTAATGTTATTGTTTACTAACTGTGAGCATCAAGAAAATTACAACAGATTAAATAATGATATTGAAAATATTGAAGGGCAATTAATAAATATTTGTAATTGAAATGAAAAATAAACTAAGTTTTTTTTTTTACAGATATTGGTGGTTATATTATTTGTTGTTGTTTTTATTGTTAGGTTTATTAATTTACTTGTTAAAACAGGATTCGAAGTATAATGATTCTTTTAATAACATCAATCGAATAGCTGAAAGATATGATGAATGCTTGAAATACAGTACTAATGATTCAATAATTATTATTGATAACAATGGGGCTTTTGGTTGTCTAAGTCTTACATTAGTTTGGAACACAATAGATGATCTAGATTTGCATGTTATTGACCCATTAAAAGAGCATATTTTTTTTAGAAATTGTTGTGCTAGAATTGATGGTTTATATTCAAAATCAAGTGGTCAGTTAGATATTGATATGAATGCAGATGATTTAAAGGTAGAAAATCCATTAGAAAACATACATTTTGACTGTTATCCTCCAAAAGGAGAGTATAATGTATTCGTTCAACTATTCAGTAAAACAGCCAACTCTCCAATTAACTACACTTTAATTATAAGAGAAAAAGGTAAAGTAAAAAAGAAATTAAACGGATCAATTTCAATTTCAAAAAAAATAAATCACATAATAAGTTACCAATATTCACAATATGAAAAGATATAACAATTTTCCTTTCAAGTATTATTTATACTTATTATTATTTCTAATCATTTCAATATTGTTTTGGCTTTTTATATTATATGATAATATACATACAATTACAACTTCAGACAATATGTTTGAAGAGACTAATCAAAATATGTTAAAAGTTGGTCAAAATGGAGATTTCAATAATTATAAGCAGTATTTACCACGCGAGTATGGTGAAATAATAGAAATAGATACAAATCAAATTGAAATAGATACAGTAACTGGTAGAAGTTTTGTATCTAATTTATTAAATATTGCAATAAAGAATGACATTCCTAACTTAAATCAATTCATTATTGATTTCCTTGATGAATTTGGTCACGAAAACTATAAGGTGACATATATAGATACAGTAATTAATCGTGTTCAAATTCAGTTAAAAAACAGTAATCGTAAAGAATTTAAAAGTGTATTAAAACAAAAAATGAACAAATATGATTTATTAGTATGGGATGAAGTATTATTTGAAAGTAGTCGTTCATTTAATGATTCACAAATAGAAAATACTAAATACGATTGGTTTTTGAATGCGATAAATATGAATGCAGCTTGGGATATTTCTGTAGGTAAACCTAATATTGTTATTGCTGTTTTGGATAATGGATTTGACATTAAACATCCCGAATTAATAGGTAAAGAAGTTAAACCATATAATGTAGTAAAACATAATAATAATATTAGACCAAATAAGCATAATCACGGTACTCATGTTTCAGCTACAATTGTTGGGAAGGCAAATAATAATTTAGGATTATTAGGTATCGCCCCCTTTTGTTCATATATGCCCATTAAAGTTTCTGATGATAATGAAATAATTACTAATTCATATATCATAGATGGTGTTTTATATGCAATTAAAAACAAAGCGAATATTATTAATATTTCATTAGGTCTTCAAATAGATCCAAATGTTTCAATTTCGAATAATGAACAAATGAATTTTATTGATTTTTATGCAAAAGATGAAGAAGCATTTTGGAATGAGCTATTTAAATTTGCAGACAAAAAGAATGTTACATGTGTCATAGCAGCAGGTAATAATCGTATGTTAACAGGATATGATCCATTCCAAAGAAATAATTCTACAATTAAAGTGGGGGCTTTAGATAAAAATTTTAACATTGCTTCATTTTCAAATTATGGTAAATTAACCACTATTTATGCCCCAGGAGTATCTATTTACTCAGCAAAACCAAATTCAGCTTTCGAGTTACTCGACGGCACTAGTATGGCTGCTCCAATAGTTAGCGGCGCTATAGCTTTACTAAAATCTCAAAACCCAACTATTTCTAATAAAGAAATTATTAACCGACTAAACATTAGCTCTTTAAAAATCAATGGTTTAAAAATATTAAATGTTTTAAACTTTTTAAGAATCAAATCATAGCAAATTGTAATAAATTACCTAAATTTGCATTAATTTTAACTTTAAAATCAAATCACAACATGAAGCAAAAAGAATTTTTATTTGTAGATATTGTATCCGCTGTTTTCTTATTATTAATACTTTTCACCAATTTTATAGGAACCCTTTATGTGTCAAATGGAAGTATAACAATTAGTGTATCCATTAGTGTTTTTTTGATAATATGCTACTATTTTAACATCGAATTATTAAAAATCAATAAGGAGCAGTTAATTAAAAATAAATTAATGCATTTCTCTTCTATTTTTGTTTTATTTTTTATAATACTTTGCTCAGCTTCATTCTTTTTAATGTCCCATTTTGCAAATGTTGAATTCAATTGTAAAGAGAAAGTGCAAAATGAAGTATATTCAAAGCTAGATAAAATTGATTCATTAGTATTGTTATATAAAAAACAGTCTAGTTATGATCTTGAGGTATTTCAATCAACTTTGAAGTATAAATTGAAAAATTATAAATCAAAATATGATTCACAACTTTCTCAAGAACTAAGTTATTCTCCTTATTTTATTGATGAATCAGTTTTAAATAACCCGACTTATATTGATGTGAATTTAGTAAGTGATGCTGTAATTTCACCATTAAAAATGAAAATAGATCAAAATATTAAAAATTTAGATTCTACTATTGGTCTTAATAATGAAAAAATTAGAAATGTATTTATAAATTGGAAAAGAATGAGTTTAATTGCTGAATACGATCAATTAAATGATTATTCTATAAAGTCAAAAGCAAATATTGATATAATGTTAAGCTCCCTTCCATTTAATTCTGCAATTTCAACAATTAAATTTGATAGTTCTAAATTGCCATTAAATTCTCCTAAATTATTAGCTGAGAAATTTAAGCCTAGTTATATAGCTACTTTATTAGTTATAATATTAGCGCATATTTTTATTTTAATTCCTTTTATTACTCAAAAAGTTAGAGGTTACTCAAAACTCTCAACTAAGTCAAATAATAGTGATTCTAATAATGCAGGTACTACTAGAGGTAGTATAGAAATATAAAACCAATTTATCTATGGAACTACACACTAAAAACATATTTTTACAAAATTGTAATACTCTTTCTTCTGAACAATTAGTTGATGTAATTAATACAGGAGCAATTTCTATTGAAGAACTGAAAGAAGCAGGTCTTTCTAAGGAAAAACTTAATTCACTTTTGGGTTTAATTTTAGCTGAAAATACAATCAAAGCTAATAAATCAGAAAAAGAGATTTTCCTAAGTAAGATAGAAAATAGAAAAGTTAAAGCAGATGAAATTAAATTAAAAATAAACAATAAGTTAATTTCATTTGAAGATTTGGAAAATTTAAATTCTTTATCCAAAAAAACAATTAACTCATTAAAATATTATACGAGTTCTAACAGAATGACAACTTTTAGAACAATTGATAAACTTCCTGAAATGGAAGAGGGAAGAACAGATTTATATTTTATCGGTCTTCCGGGTTCTGGAAAGTCAACTATGCTTTCTGGGATTCTCCATTCTGCACATAGAAACGGTGTGTTGCTTCCGGATCCTTATAATCAAGATGGTAGTCTTTTTCAAAATCAATTAATTAATGATTTGAATAAAGGGGTGTTGCCTCAAGCGACAGCTCATGGTTCTTACAATTACATAGCATTATCAATTGAAGGTGAAGATAAAAAGCGTCATCCTTTCAATATAGTTGAAGTTCCTGGAGAGAATTATGTTCAAATGTATAATAATGGTGATGTTGAACAATTTTTAAGTTATATTCAAAATTCTAATAAAAAAATTCTTGTATTCGTAATTGATTCATTAGCACATAATTCTGGATACCTTGAATCTTCTGATCAAAATGATCAATCACTGGTATATCCTAATATTCTTCAGCTATTTCATGCAAACGGTATATTAGAACAGACAGATGCAATATATTTAGTTTCAAATAAGTTTGATGCTATTTACGAATCTTCATACTTAGGTGATGATCGTCCACACGAAATTATCGCATCAGAGTTTTTACATGAAGAGTTTTTAAATTTAATTAACAATTGTAAAGCTGTTAGAGATGAATCTAAAAATAAATTCAAAATTAAATTATTACCTTTTTCAATTGGTAAAGTTTCATTTGAAACAATTTTAGAAACGTATAACCAAACTTATGCTTCGAATATATTAAGTGAAATAATTTCAGATTCATTTATCGTAAAAGGGGGAAGTTGGACAAAAATGTTTACAAGATGAAAAGTAAATTAAATCTAATAATTCAAGGTACAACAGCAGGTTTAAATAATATTTACGTTTCTCCAAACTTGGATATAACTAATAAAAGTATTGTAGAAACATTAAAAGATGAAAGAATTCTTGCCGCACAAATTGCGAATCAATCCATTGTTTATTCGGTTCAAACGATAAATGATTGCAAAGTATATTCGCTAATTATAACTGATATAACTGATTTTACAGGTCGTTCAGGATATTATTCAATAAAATTATATTCTACTATTGATTACAAAGTCAAAAATGTAACGGGTTTATTAAATGAACTTAATCAAAAGTATTTATACTTTAAAAATAATAATGATTTAAATAATCAAGATTACAGCGAAATACTAAATCAAGCGGATATTCAATCACAGAATAGAATAATTTCTAATAAATTAATTTCTACAGCTTTTATTCAATATTATGATAAAGACAATGTTGAATATAATATAAATAATGATGCAGTTTATGCCGTTGAAAAATTATATCTATTTGACCATGAAAAAGCATTGAATGAGGAACAGATTAAATATCAAGGACTTATAGGTTTTGAAGATTTTAAAAAAAACGTCAAATTTTTTGAGGTCAATAATTCTGATGGTGTATTAAAAAAAATAATTATTAATGGCAAAGAATTAAGTCATACAATTTTTCCTGAATCTTTTATGTCATTTAGACTGAAAGATGATTCTGTGTCATATTTTACTAAAGATGATACAAGCAGCAAGCAAGCTATATTTAATCATAATAATATTCTTGACATTAAAAGGAAAGTAACATTTGTTCAACAGCCTACTAAAACAAAAGAGCCTGCAAAAGAGCCTGCAAAAGGGCCCACAAAAGGGCCCACAAAAAAAGGAGAACAATCTACATTTCAAAAAATATTAATTGTATTATTTATTTTGGGGGTTGGGGTTAGTTTCTATTTTTTTTTAGATAAAGAACCGACAAATAAAACAAACACAAACACAAACCTTACCACTGAAAATTCTGCTGATTCTTCTCTTTTTAATTTTAAAGTCACAAATAATAGCGTTAAAGCGTTTTATAATTGTAAACTATTCACAAGTGAGTTTAATGACAGTTTAAAAAAACGATACATCATTAAAAAAGAAAATAGCGATACATGTTTTATAGTAAAAACAAATAAGAAATATTTTACATCACTTAAGAAAAGTGACATAGATTATTTAAATATCGATAGTACTGAATCTGAAATATTTATAAAAGAGCTAAAAGATGTTTGTAAATGCGATGTTAGTGATGATTTAAAAACACAACCTGTAGATGAAAATATAAAAGCGAAGCCTTCTTCTGCAGAAGGTAAGAAAAAGAAAAAAACTCCTTCAAAAACAGATCAAAAGACTGTAAATGAAGATATTAAAATTGAAATGTAATAATTGATTTAATATGAAACGTAAGCTTAAAATATTAATAGCAGCAATTTTAGTTGGTGTAATTTTGATTTTAATTGAATTATTTTCTAGCACTAATGTTAAAAATAATACAATAACAAATGAGAGTGTTTCTTCACCACAAAACACTTTGGAAATCGAAATTAAATCAATAAAAAATAGAGAATTTTCGCCTATTTTGTTTTCGACAATTAATTCGAAAATTCATGCATCTTCAGCAAATGGATTATTCTCAAAATCAACTGAGTATTTTCTGAAATCAGAGTTAAAAGATGAATATTCAAAATTACTTTTTATTAAATGTGAGAGTTATTTAATGAATAAAAAAGGAAATTCCAACACATTGATAAATTGGTTAAATGATTTCAATAGAAATTTCAAAGATTCTAAGGCAGGTTATTATATTTCTCAGATAAATGCTTATAACTATTATTCGCATGATTTTATTGATAAAATAAATTCATTTACAAGTAAAAAATGTTTTGATGGGGATAATTATAATATAATTAGAAATGAATTATCGAATTTATCTAGACTTGATCAAAAGTTTAAAAGTTCAGTTATAATTACAAAGATGAAATCCTCAAGATTAAAACAATTACAAGAATTTTACATATATTGCATAGATCCTGATAATCAAATTTTAGACTGTTCAAATGAACAAGTAGGTATATAATTGAATATTTTTTAAAACCTTAAACAAAATGAAATTTATAATTTTTATTCATCTTTTGATATTCTTTACAAATTGTTTTTCTCAAAAAGAAAAAGATGGAAAACATCAAATTGACTCATTAAAAATTGTGATTGAATCATTGAAAATTGATACTTCGAAATATTTAAAAGAAAACAAACAATATAAAATTGATTTAAGTAACAATAATACTAAAAATGAGTCTCTAAATACTAACATAAAAAATGTCAATGATGTTTTTTTGAAAAGTTTATTTGTGGATAAATACATGAATAACTCAGCTTATTTAAAAACAACAGATTTATCATCAATTGATGATAAATCTAAAATTGAAAAATGGAATTTATTGCTAAAAAGTTTAGAAAAAACAACCGTCGGTATAGATACATTAACTGAAATTAAAAAAGCGTTAGATTTTAACACGAATTATTTGAAATTATTTGAAATTAAAAGTGAAATATTCAGTCAAAAATATGACTCTTTATCAAATTCAAATGCAATCAATGTAATAGAAAATTTACCAAAACTAAATGAAGATTGTAAATTAAATGAAACGAAAACAAAGATTGAAAATTTACTAAAAAATTACGAAATTAATTCTTGCGCACTTAAGAATAATTTAGATCTTTTAATAGATAAAGATCAATCATTAATTCAATCAATATATCGTAAATATGAAAATGACATAAGGTTTTCAGAATATAAGTATCTCTTAGAAGTAATTAAATCTATAAAAAAAGATGTTAATTCTTATACAATTGAAGATTTAGGGCCATGTAAATTAAAAGTAATTGATGTAAAACCTAAGTAATTAGGATGAACACATAGTTGTTATTAAAAAGGCTTAAAGTTATGTTAATTGAGAATCTGAAATGATGTTTGTCATCATCTCTTAGCTCTTTATCTCAAATCTTTTAATTCTGGAAGCGACAACCTACCCTAATTTTCTTTTTGATTATTCAATAAAAAAAACCATCATTCATACAGTTTTCCTCAATAATTCGGTGTGTTCTTCTAATAATTTCAAATACTTATTTTTCCATTATTCTGGATTTTTTTCCTCGTTATCCTAAAATAGAATAGATTCACTAACCATTTTAAAGTTGCTTCACAATTAGAGAGAAGTGTCTTTTTATAATCTTGATTTGCATTTAAAAAAAAACAGAAAGAATAGAATAATTATTACAACACTATGGAACTACTATTAATTTTTGCTGGAATACAAATCGGATTTATTTTAGCGGATGCATTTTTTTATTGTTGAACAATTACCAAACCCCATCTCCCCCCATTCCCCATTTTCACATCAACAGATACTCTTCGTAATTTTTTGGATGAATTCCGGCGTAGGTTGTAACTGCGTAATTTTTGGTAAATGTTAGTGGGAAGGTTA
>Ga0105050_10006446_pt1 | contig 14553 bp, 11 predicted proteins | sample FRY01_FD_78088 | JGI IMG/M metagenome (GOLD analysis project Ga0105050, IMG submission 78088) | Freshwater microbial communities from Lake Fryxell liftoff mats and glacier meltwater in Antarctica - FRY-01 | ecosystem: Environmental > Aquatic > Freshwater > Ice > Glacier meltwater ... | reverse complement strand
CTCGGACAACATTAGTAGACGAAGTTGATAGTTGACGCAATGAAAACGCCACAGTCGCGCTAGGATAGGCATCTAGTAAGTAAACTATACTTGAAAAGCTATTCCAATATGTAAATCTCTTAGACATAAGTTCCTAATATTTTAGCGAAGCCTAAGCCCGTTGTAATTGTCCTATTTACTGCTATGGTATCACCGATACCCAACACTGTAGGATTAACGAATGTCACAAATGCACCACTGTTAATGCTGAATGTTATATCACCACTACTTCCATCATCTGTGGTGCTCGTGAAAGTGCCCGCGTTGTCTGCATCAATTGTCAAGTCTCCCGTCTGGTCATCACCAATTAGAAACCCGAACTGGATGAAGAGGGCTTGTACTTGGGGAATACACACTACATCGGTTACACTTGGTTGAAAATAAGTAGAACCATCTGAATCAGTTACTTCGATATCAGGTAAAATTAATAAACCACCCGCAGTGATAACATCCTGATATGATGCATCTGCATTCTGTACTGTTGCATCTCCACAAGGTACTTGTGGAGTACACACTACATCGGTTACACTTGGTTGAAAATAAGCAAAACCATCTGAATCAGTTACTTCGATATCAGGTAAAATTAATAAACCACCTGAAACAACAGTAACTGAATATGTACTACCTGAGTTTTCTACCGTTGCATCTAAACAAGGTACCTGTGGTGTACACACGATGATACTACCATATTCACTGGTATTACCCGTTGAACCATCAGAATTTGTATAAATATTATCCGCGATTGTATAATTTTCAACTGAAGGTATTGTATCGGTGAATGCTGATAACGTACTATGTATTAATATGTTAGGTAATTCTAGTGTGGTACCAGCACCTGTAGTAACTGAATATGTAGCCCCAGAATTAGTAATTGTAACTGGTTCACAGGTTGTAGCGGTGAAGCCAACCATAGCAGGTGTAAGTACTGGACTACCATCACTATCGTAATTAATAATGTTCTCTAAAGTGTAACCACTAGTTGCTGGTACACTAATGCTGAATGTAGCTCCAGAGTTTATAATCTGGGTATTCCCAACCACATAACTAGTATTACAATCAGTTATAACAATTAGGTTACCAACACTATTACGAATAATAACACTACCTTGACTTCTAATTACTGGTGTTCTAGTATTCTGATTACCAGTAATCTGATTATCAGATGGGTCAACTGCAATTTCACTTAATACCATCGCCCGATTAATCGTAGGTTGAACTACGAAATCTTCTTCATCTAAAATGTAACCAGCCAACAACATCTCGAAAGCTTGAATGTAGAAGCGTCTATTCTCAAAATCTTCTACATTACTCTCATCGGTGACGGTAGGTAAAGTTACAGGCATTGGGTGCCCTTTAGGGTAGATATACGATTGAATTGCATTAAATTCCCTTTGCACCTTATTATGAATTACATTCACATCTGACATCTTATTACTAAAGAATCTTACTTCGTAGGTAATATCTACTGCTGTAGGTTGTGGAATCTTGTAGATATCCATACCAATTCTAGCCCCATCATTAGTTGGGACTTTATAGTAAGACCAATGTTGGTGTCCCGGTATGTTGGCTAATCCAGCTTGATTGGTACCTTTCTGGATATCTGGCTTCCTAACTACTGTTATGAAAGGCATCTTAATGTTTTTATATTCATCTACAAACTTCCATATTTTGGTAAAGTCGGTATATCGTTGGATGGTTAAAAATATTACAGGTACTTGTTCTCCATCGATTTCTATTTTAAGTTTTTCCTTAACGAAGTCGACAAAGGTTACGTCCATATCCTTGATATCCACACCTTGAGGTAGGAATCCGTTACCATCAGCTATATCATCCAATAACTCCTGTCTACGTTCCACCCCCACATGTTGGGAAGTAAGTTTAATTTGTTTTCTAAATCCTTTTGGCATTATTCAGATGTAAATTCGTTTTCGTCTACTGGCGCACATTTAATCACTCTGTAAGCAGCTTTATAACCCATAATTGTGTGAGGGTTATCGTAGTTCTTATAATTAGGGTTGGTAACACTATAAAATCGCATACTAGTTTCATCCACCATGTACCCAACATAATCTCCATAGGTAATTTCAACGTCTAATTCAGTCAAATGAGCTTGGTATACCACAAACATTATATTACCATCTTGTTCGTCTCTAAGGGTTCCAGCAGTCGCATTGAAAGTCATATTTTCAGATTCATCAAGTATAGGCATTACATTAAGTTCAATGGGAATTTTATATACCACCTCACCTTTCCTACTCTCACCATATTCATCGGCTATAGTCATAATTCTATCTATCCGATACAAGACAATAGTGAACGCACCATCACCTTCCAACGATTCTCTACCTAACGAAACCTCAAGTTCATAATCTTCTTGTGAGAAAAACATACTATTCCTTTTAATTGGTACTATCTTATTCGGTCTTGCCATATCCTTTTTTAGATAAATATCTCAATACTTATTAAAGCCGTGAAACACTTGATTTTTATATTACTTTTCGTTATATTTAACTAGTAATTATGGACTTAAGTAAAATCAAAGGAAGAAAAGCTTTAAGCTTGCTCGGCATATATGAAGGACGGAACCCGTATCTCCAGAATATGAAGAACGAACTTAAGAGTAAGGGTAAGTTGGCACTAACCAATACCCAAGAGGTGTATATTATCAATAATTGGGATAGAGACCCTGCATTAATTAATAGGGTGATAGGGATATCCACCTACATAGGTGAAGAATTAAAGACTAAGTACAACCTATCATTTGTACCCGAAAGGATGTATTTCGGTTTCATTCTGGCTGATACCGATAAATCGTATCACGTATACGGTAAATTAAAAAAGAATCAGAAAGAGAATAGTACGTATTGGATTCCTAAGACACAAGTCATGGAAGACCCTTACTACACACCAGTGGATGTTGAAGTAGATTTCACCAAATACACTGCATTGGATATTATGGGTAGAAAGCCTTACGACCACCAAATTGATGGTGTTAAGTTTCTATTGAGTAGGAATGGTGCAATCTTAGCTGATGATATGGGGTTAGGTAAATGTGTAAGTACCTCAGAATTAGTGTATTGTCCTACAGGTAAAGTTAAAATGGGTGATTTAGCGGTTGGTGATTATGTTATAGGTTCTAATGGTAAGAAAACCAAAGTAACTGCGGTTTATCCGCAACCTAAAAAAGAATTATTTAAGATAACGTTTAATGATGGTTACTCTACTACTTGTTGTAAAGAACATATGTGGACGGTAACATCTAATAATGGTAGTGTGAATAATAAAAATAGACCTGCTAGGTATTCAAATATAACCGTTGACCAAATGTTAGATAAAGATTTAGAGTTAGAACAAAAAGGTGTTGGTCATAATAAAGATAAAGTTTATAAATTTAAAACTTTTTATAAACAATCGAACGGTCAAAACAAATGGCAGATACCAATAGTACAACCAATAGAATTTGAGGGTTATGATATGTTACCAATAAACCCTTACCTATTAGGTGTGAGTTTGGGTGATGGTCATATTAAGAAAAATGCAGTTAATACGTTAAGAAAAGAAATTATTAGACTTAAATTGAATGGAATCCTTTCTCACACTAAATTTATACCAGATATCTATAAATACTCATCCGTTGAAGACAGGATTTCAATTCTTCAGGGTCTCATGGATACTGATGGTTATTGTGTTAAGTCTAATAAAGGGATATTCGTCAGTACGGAATATTGTACGGTATCCAAGCAACTTGCTGATGATATCGCTGAGATTGTCCACAGTCTTGGTGGTATTGTTAGAATGAGGGACAAAATAGGTTCATATAAGAAACCTGACGGTACTAAGGTTATCTGCAAAAAAGCTTATAGACTCAACATTAAATTCTCAAATCATATAAACCCATTCCGACTTAAGCGGAAGACTGACGAGTATAACCCACCACAAAAATATAAGGTAGGTAGATATATTAAAAATATAGAATCTATTGGTGATGGTGATAGTGTCTGTATTAAAGTTGACGCTGATGATGAATTATTTACCTTAAATCATGGTATTGTAACTCATAATACTTACCAAACTATTATCGCGGCATTAGAATCTGGTGCTGATAAGATATTAATTGTGTGCCCAGCGTCAGCCAAGATTAACTGGAAGCGTGAAATTGAGATGTTCGGTGAGACTGACATTGCAGTTATGAATGGATACCAATGGAACTCGGCTAAGTGGATGATTATCAACTTTGATATATTAAAGAATTACCATACTTTAACACCAAAGACTAAGAAGGAAAGGAATGAAATCGAATTTTGGGTGAGGGATATTTACGATGAGAATTGTTCACACATAATTATCGATGAGGCTCATAAGGTTAAAGACCATAACAGTCAACGTGGTGCAATAGTTGGTGAACTAGCTAAAAACCCGTTAACGGCATGTGTATGGTTATTAACTGGTACACCCATTGCCAACAGACCTAAAGACTTTTTTAACCTCTTAAAGTTAATTAAAAGTCCTCTAGCCGATAACTACCCATTCTATACTAAACGGTATTGTGATGGTAAGACTATTTACAAGAAAACACCTAAAGGTACCCAAAAGATATTAATAGCTAATGGTGAGTCTAATCTATCCGAATTATCAATTAGGTCTAGGAATTACCTTATGCGTAGACTTAAGACTGAAGTATTGGATATGCCACCTAAGATTGTAACACCACACCATTACGAACTAACAGCAACACAACGAACCGAATATGATTACCTATGGGAAGAATATTTAGCGGAACGTAAAGTTAGAAAGAAGAAAGGTACGCCAGATAAAGATTTGGTCGAAGTTATACTACTTAGGAAATTTATAGCTATGTCAGCAATTGAAAACACTATCGAAATGGTAGAGACAGCTATTGAGGAGGGTCAGAAAGTTGTGGTGTTCACTACATTTAAGGATGAACAAGATGAGTTAGCCGAATATTTCGGTAAGAGATGTGTTAGACATAATGGTTCCATGAACACGATTGCTAAACAAGACTCAGTAGATAAATTCCAGAATAACGCAGCTACCAAGGTATTCATTGGTAATATCATGTCGGCAGGGGTAGCAATCACTCTAACCAAAGGTACTGTAGTTATCTTCAATTCATTCGACTGGGTATCTGGTAATAATGAGCAAGCTGAAGATAGATGTTATAGAATTGGTCAAGAGGAAACAGTTAACGTATACTACCAATTGTTCGAGGATACAATAACTACTAGAATGTGGGAGACATTGAAAAGTAAGAAAAAAGTAATCAACACTATACTGGGGGGTACTAATGATAATATAGAGATGATAGTAAAGGATTTAATTAATTAAATTTAGGTCTATTAAGGTTACCCTCATATAATATACCATTAATCGTTCTAGTCGTTGCCCACAATGGTCGTAAATTACTTAAGGTATTTACAATATGAGGTTTAGTTTTAGGTGGAAAGGTTATTATACCATTAATATGGTCAATATGCCATTCACCATGATTACCCCAAGACATACCTTCGGTAAATAGACTTTCGATATGGTTCTTCAAATCTAACGCTGAATACCCCAAAACATCAATAGTGTGACCCTCTTTAGTCCCACCTAACTTATTTATTGTCGTATATACTAAATCTCGCCAACATTTTAAATGTGGGTTCTTTCGATTATACGCTTTAACTCGTTCACAAATCCTACCTTTATTGTCTTGGAAATATACTCTTTTTCGTTTCTGTATTACTTTGAAATTTTTCCTATAATACTCACTACGCTTAACCTTTAAAATCTCTCTATTTTTCTTCTTATAAGTTTTCTTATACTCATTTCTACACAATTTACATTGAGAATGATAACCATCTTTACCTAACTTATTAATCGGAAACTCACCCAAGGGTTTATCCTCACCACACTTACTACAACATTTAATCATAACGTGAACACTCTAAACACCCCATTATTAATGTCAGAACCCATCAAGTACAAATAAATTCTTTTATCAATATTTTCTAGTGCAAACTCAATAAAATCACCTTTATATGTGACAGTCTCATAAAATTCATTCACAGACTCAACGTAATTTTCGAACATCCTCAATTTTGGTATAACCTTATGACTATTTCGTATAAACTCCACATTACTGATACCCATTGATATTAATTGTGTTTGAAGCTCAAATTCCATAGTACTTACCCTATATTCACGTATATAATCTTCAATTAATTTACGAATCACTTCCGATACATTAGTCTTATTCTGTTCAACTACCATAACCAACTCTTTTTTTAAATTATTGGGTACTCTTATTTTAATGTCATTATCCTTCATAATATTATATTTTAGCTTGTGGGTACGTTGTACCCACAAAAATAAATATAGGTTAAAACCCAAAAAGTCATGTCTAATTAAATTAAGTGGAGCAAGCTGAAGATAGATGTTATAGAATTGGTCAAGAGGAAACGGTTAATGTGTATTACCAATTGTTTGAAGATACTATTACTACTAGAATGTGGTATACCGTACAGAAGAAGAGGAACATTATTAACCAGATTATCGGTACTAATGGTGATGACAGCGTATCAGACGTAATGGACTTCGTAATGGAAGATGATTGACATTCTAATCAATTATCACTATATTCACGGATATGGTACGATTATACACTATGAAGAAATGTCCATTCTGTGATGAGATGAAGAAATATCTTACTGAAGGTAATATTAAATTCATTGATATTGACATTGATAAGCATAAAACTGAATTTAAACGAATAGTTGAAATCAGTGGTGCTGATAGTGTACCCATAGTTCTGGTGAATCAAAAGATTCTTATTCCAGACCGAGCATTCAAAACGATTAAGGAAGGTTTTGAACTAACTAAAAAAATATTGAATAATAGCTGATATAGATGCAGTAATAGAGAAAGCGAAAGGTTTCTCCTATAGTTTGATATTTATAGTTAAACACTACCACCATGGCAGTATCAAACGCACAGAAAGAGAAAATATTTAATCAATTCAGGGCTACAATGGGTGCTCCGATAAGGAACATCGAATTGAAAGATGAAACCTTATGTACCCTATTGGAAATTGCTATTGAGGATTACGCTCAGTACGTACAGGAATGGTTAATCGAACACCAGTGGCAATCACTATTAGGTGAGAACGTATCTACTACAGATATGGCATTCGCTATGAGTGTTCGCTCCTTTGACCTTATGACTCAATACACATATGCTTATTCTAAACAAATCGGGCACCAAGCTAGAGGTCCTTGGGAATTAAAAAAAGATTTTGTTGAATTAGAAGCTGGAAGACAGGTTTACCAAATACCTGCTGGTAGAGAAATTAACGAAGTATTGTGGTTAACTCCACCTACTATAGATATGGCACTTATGTCTAACTATGCAGGTATCGACTACGGTTTCGGTGGTGGTTATGGACAACTAGGTTCTGGTGGTATGGGTGGTATGGGTGGTGGTGGTGCTGGTTCACGTGGTTACTACATTGCACCAGCATACGATATCCTACTAACCGCACAAGATTTTAACCTTAAGAATAGAATACTACGTAGCGAATTGGCATATAAAATCACTGCTGGACCTAATGGTACGAGATTATTACATCTAATGTCAACACCTGGTTCTAAACTATCATTTGGTCACGGAATAGGTGGTGGTGGCGCTAGTTCTATTAATATGACAGGTTGTCAAGTTTGGTATCACTATTATGATACAACTCCAGAGAATGTGGATGAATGTAGATTGGATAACCCAGACATCATTAAACTACCTAACGAAGTACCATTAGCCGAATTAGATTATGCAGACTTTAATGCACCCACTAAGACGTTGGTGAGACAGTTATTTGTAGCTGAAGCTAAACGAGCGTTAGGTAGAACTAGAGGTAAGTTTGGTGGTATAGTAGGTCCTCCCGAAGCTGAACGTACAATGGATTATGAAACTCTTATCAGTGAAGGTAATGAAGAACGTAAGTACGTATTAGAAAGATTGGATGAAAGGTTAAGTAGATTATCATCTACAGCCCAACTTGAGAGGGCCGCAAATGAGTCAGAAAACCTAAATAAACATCTAAGTTTCAGACCTTTAGGTTTTTGGGTTTACTAAAATTTGTTTTAATTTAGTATTAATATTTTCATTATATTTAATCACAATCAAAGGTATGTCGTTTTTTTTACAGTACACCTTTTTTATATTATCCCTAAATTGGGTATCCTTTAAAGCTTCATCACCACCCCATAATTTAATTGGTATGTAGTGTTGTCTACCTTGATATTCAATACATGTATTATATTCGGGTAAATAAAAATCAAACGGAAGTGGTAATATGTTTCTACAATCGTCAAATTTATATTGTGGGGTGAAATCTATACCACTTTCTGTTAATAACTTATTTATTGTTTTTTCACCTTTAGACTCTTTACATATAGGACAACCATTATCAAATAAGTGATTATTAGGTTGTTGTTCAAATTCACCATGCTCAGAACAAATAATACTTACTTTAGTTTGTGAATCGATGTAATCAACCTTAGCATAATCATACTTATCCCCATGAACTTTCTTTGCTTTCTCTATAAAATATTCAGTGTCCATAAAATGACCACTACATTTAGGGCAACCATCACCCCTCATATGATTCCCAGATTTTTGTTCAAATTCACCATGCTCAAAACACACTATATTTATTTTCATATTATCATTAACATACCCAACCTTTGAATAATCATATTTATCACCATGAACCAATCTAAGTTTACCAACGAATTCTTCAGTAGTTAATTTAATATTATTTGCGCACCGACCGCAACCACCACCTTGAAGATGGTTCGAAGGTTGTTGCTCAAATTCACCATGAATGGAGCAAGTTATTATAACATTTTGTTTAGCTTTAACATAATCTACCTTTGAGTAATTATATTTACCCCCATGAATTAACCTAGCTTTTTCTATAAATGATTCAGTTGTTGAATTAATATTATTACCACATCTTTGACAACCAGATTTTTGATTGACATGTGAATCTGGTGTTTGTTCAAATTCACCATGTTCGGGACATATTATTATTATATTTTGTTTAGCTTTAACATAATCTACCTTTGAGTAATTATATTTATCCTCATGAATTAATCTAGCTTTTTTTATAAAATCTTTAGTTGTAATTTTACGTCCCATAATATTCTTTAGTAATAAATATCATTAAACCATTAAAAGTTATAAAAAAATTAATTGAACGTGGGGCTAAAGAAGCAACCGATTTGAACACAGCGTTACAATTTAGACCACTAGGATTCTGGGTATACTAAAAACCCCAATCTTCATCTATTTCCCTATCATTTAACGATACTACATCCCTAATATCATCACCAGAATGTAGGGATGTGGTATCAGTACTGACTTTACCATAGTTTTCATACCGCTCTATTTCACTTAGACCGTTACCTACGATTGGGTGCAATTCATAACACTTAACCCATAGTTCATACAAACCTTCTTCATCTAGTTCCATGAAGCTATCGTAACCCATACCTATCGCAGTGTCAATCCAGTAGTTAAGGACATCCTTAGATTCTAACCAGTCGAACCTACTATCCCTGATTTTATCAAGGAATTTGTTCCAATATGTTAGTGGTGTTTTACTTCTATCTCTAGTTAGGTATAGAAGTCCCTTAGTGTAGAACCTCTCACGAATTTCAGCAATCTCTTTATACTTGAATATCATACCCAATTCAGCTAACTGAACATCCCATGTATTAGACTTAAGAGTCTCAGACTTAACATCCACATAAGCAATTCTAAGTAACTCTTTAGGTAGTTTACCATACTGCTCAATATTACTCAAATCCTTCAATTCCAGTTCTTTACATACCCTGTTAAGGATAACCTTTTCAGCATTGATAGCATCTCTACGTTTACTTAATTCACGTTCTTTATAAGCATGTAGTGTTACTTCCCACATAGTTTTATCCATAAGGTGTGGTACTTCATTCACACTATCCCAGAATCTAATTTCCTTATCTTCCATTGTTATGAAATCTTCGATAAGTCTATCTTGGTCAACATCATCAATCGGTTGATTATTAACCAATTTACATTGATTCTCGGTGAACATATTCCTACTCTTTAAAACGTATTCTTTAAGTTTCCTATCCTTAACAGTTTCAATGGTGATACTGTCACGTATCTCTCGACTAAAACACACCAATAATGGTGCTATTTTATTATTAAGTGCTGTGATGTATCGTGGAGCGTTATACTCGTCTGTGGTAAGGTCTGGATTTTCTTCTAACATACTCTCTGGAATATGTTTACAGTTTATGTTTATCGTTCTCTTACCTGTAGCCTTATCAGTTTTAACTTGTACATCACCAGTGGACTTAGCTTGACCAGTGTTAACATAGTATATAACATCACCTATATTAGGTGTTAATTCATGGTATTTTACCAGTTCCATGTGAGCTTTTCTAGCCTTATAACTACCTGATTTAGTCTTAGTCTTACAGTCTTGCTCATAATTGACTAGCGTTTCACTCACTTTACCTTTAGATGCAATCTTTACGATAGGTATCTCATAGTTATAAATCCTATCTACTTCCTTGTAATATTCTTGAATAAACTCATAACCCTTATCATGTAATAGTAATGGGATACCTATATTAAGGAATTCCTCAATGTATGTAGGCATTTTTTTAGACTTGATAGAGTTACCCACCAGCTTTACCTTACCATTAATAAGGTTAGCATAGTTCTTTCGTTTGAAGTTAATGGTTGCTTCACAGATATCATCAACATCAAGCCCCATCCAACCTTTCATATGAACTTCATTAAACTCAGCCACTACAGCTTCAACACCTTGCAATTCAGTACCATCATAATCCTCAGTTTTCCAGTGATTACATGTTGGTGTATACCTATAGTTATCCACCTCATCCAATACTGCAAAGTTGAACCCATCCGTATTTTTAAGGTCAACACCACCAATCCCACCTATAAATGTACCATCTTCAGTAGATATATCATACACAAACCCATCCGAACATTTATTTTCAATTATTTCATTTAACCAAACCTCACCACTTTTCATTTTAGTTTTATGAGTGAACGATGAGTTATTTCTATTCCGATTTTTTAACTTAAATGAAATAAAATTTTCCTTATCCTTTCTAGTTCTAATTTTCTTATCAATATTGAGGCAATCCATTAAGTACCCAATACCTGACATCGCAACTTGGGATTTCATACCTATATCAGAGCAATCGTCTAATGTATCACCATAACCATCGGAAGAAAATACACCTTCCAAAAACATCTCTTTATGTTTATTAGTGGCATTTAAAATGTAATGAGGTATTTTCTTTTCTCTATAACTAGTGTAAAAATCTTCACTAAATTTTATAGAAATATCTTTAGAATATGACACTAAGTTATATACCCCACTACTCTCTCTATGGTCTTTTATATTACTTTTAACTAAAAACTGTTCTTCTAATATTTCTTTTAACTTTACTAATTTATCATAATTAGATGAAGATATTTTAAAAATACTTCGCTTACCTTTATTAATATTAATTTCCCCAGTCTTTTTAGACTTATAAAATTGTTTTCTATCACCATAATAAGATGAACCATCACCTAAAAAGTATCCATATAAAAAACATAATTCATCATCTAAATATTCTATACCTTCCCTATTAAAGTTTGGAATATCTCGAACATCTAATAAATCCCCTCTATTTAATTCGGACGGTTTTATTTGCTTACCATTCTGAAATAATGAATGGTCTTCAGTAACACATATTAACTTATCTTTAGTGGATACTCTATGAATTTTTTTATTAGTTTTATGTCGGTAAACATAATTAATTTCCTTCCACCCATTAACGGTTAGAACTTCATAAGGTTTTATTTCTAAATCCCTTAACCCCCCTTCATTAACACTTTCAGAAGTTTCATTATAGATATCACATATTGGTAGGATGTCAAGCTCACCACTTTTTTTCCATTTTATATATATTGGAGTATCAAATGTAACTGAATCACCAACCAATGGTCGGAAACCCCTAATACTGAAGAACTCAACCATAAGTCTAAGGTTTTGTCTAGACATACAAGTAATACGTTCAGCCGAAGGTGTATCACCCCATGGAAAAATATTAGGGGCACCATAAGAACCAAAGAAAGAGTTAGCCAATATCTTAAGTGGTAACTGCTTCTTATCAGCATCCGACTCTAATTTAGCTAATTTAATTATTTCAGCGTTAAGTTCTTGATATTCAAGACTATTAACCTCAAACTCTTTAAGTCCTTCTTTAAGTACTTCACCTTGTAATTTATATTTACCAGTAAGGAACTTATACTTATCACGTGTGGATACGATATAGGTTAATAGACCTTTCATAACGTGGGAAATATCCAAATCGGGGAATATATCCCATGTTAACGTAGTCTTAGGATATAGTGCCGCGAAGTCAAGCTTGACTACCCTAACAGCAAATCCAGTTTCTAATAATCGTGAAAGACCACCTGTAAAGTCGACTTTTTCACCATATTCAGGGATAGCTAAATTATTCTCGTAAGACCAAGCTGCCAATAGAAGTGTCCATTGACCTGCGGTACCCATTGTAGAGCTACGCATGTAACTAGTAGGTAGAATCTTAGCTAGTAAGAAAGCTGCTTGATTATAGATAGTATCCACCTTATCAGTTTCCCAAAGGTCATCTAATAAGTAACGCTCTACTATGTAATCACCACTCACGATTTCCATACCACTTTCTAGTTTGGTATCCGGTTTAATTTTACCCCATGTACCATCACCATCATCAAACCAATAATCATTCTCCTTATCAGCCCAAGTACTATAGATACTCTTACCAGGAATGTATACACGATTTGGTTTATGTACTTTGGAAAATTTAGTGATGTACTTAAGTCCCCATGCCTTTATATTGGAGTTAATCTCCATTGCACGTCTAACTGGGTGGGATATGTCCATAATGTTAAACCCCCATAGATAAGTCTGAATGTAATGTTCACTCTTAGACCCAAGCTTTAATGTAGATGGTCTACGCTTAATCTTATCCTTACCGTTAAGTGCTATCGCTAAATCAACCATTGGTACACCTAAACGGTCACACCTTCTTTCGATGAAATCCCAATCGAAGTTCTCAGAGTAATAACCAGATACGGTATCTGGTCTACGTCTTATAATCTCCCTGAAAAATTCCTGTATATTAAGTCGTTCAGAATCTCTCCGTTCTTGTGGTGTATCACCAGTGGTTGTAAGGATGTTGGACCAACCCTTATTATCACTCATACCAATTTTGAATATATAATCAGTCTCAGCGATAAGTCCTGTAGTTTCAAGGTCAAATTGGAATCTATGAATATCATCATAATCTTCCATACCTTTGAATAACCGTTTACCAGTCTGTATCATGAACTGTTCGGTAGGTGAGAATGCTTGGAACATTCTACTGTAATTAGGGTCGTTATAAACCTTAATACCTCCATTCTCGAAGAATTCTAATAGTTTTGAATAACTTTGATTAGTGGAAGCGATATATTTATACCCATTCTCTAATCTTCGTGGGCTATAACCAGTCTCATCCTCAGTCTTAAGACTTTTGAATTTGATACCATATTCATTCATAGCACGTTTTAGTGCTACTCGGTTACCACCATAGATGATGCCTGATACATCATGCTTCATCCATAAGAATGGTCTGAATTTATGTTTTTCTATTGATTTACCTCTTTCAGGGTGATTGATTATCAGCGATGCCTCATTAGAATAATAAGGAACTTCTATAGCTGTAATATAAGGTTGTGGGTCTCTACCACCGAGAAATCTCTCGATAGTTTCCGTGTCAATGTTCGCCATGTTGTTTGTAATTTGTTGTTCGAACATCTATCCAATATAGATAGAGTCGTAAAATTATTCAATTACAAACATACCACTTTAAATTAAGAAAGTCAACCCACTATCATTTTCGTATCGAACCCTCTAACACATGTACACAAAGTTCTTCACGTAGGGGTACTATTAAGGTACCAGAACCATCATCAAATTCTATTATAAATTTGGCTATATAAGTACCACCATTATTAGTATCTCTAGTTGTGAAATTATACGATAGGTAGTATTCTTCACCTAAACAATCATCACAATCAGGGCAATTATTCTTCAATAATGCAGTGGTAACCTTCTTACCAATCTTTTTCACGCCAGTCTCCAAATCAGACATAGTGAAGTAGATGGTAGAATTTTGTAGCTTATTATAGAAGCTACTCCAATCATATCTACCATCCTGAATTAGTTCCATTCTAAGAACTGGTAATGTTGCACCTTTATTTATATAAAAATTCATTACAGAGTAATAATTCTATATGTAGCGTAGATAGTAATGTCGCTGTCTCCTGCGGTTGGGTCGCCAACGTCAACAGTAGCATTCACTGCCGCGTTTTCAATTAGTTTAGTGCCAGATAGAGCGTTGG
>Ga0105050_10006441_pt1 | contig 14562 bp, 21 predicted proteins | sample FRY01_FD_78088 | JGI IMG/M metagenome (GOLD analysis project Ga0105050, IMG submission 78088) | Freshwater microbial communities from Lake Fryxell liftoff mats and glacier meltwater in Antarctica - FRY-01 | ecosystem: Environmental > Aquatic > Freshwater > Ice > Glacier meltwater ... | reverse complement strand
TTAGTTTCCATCCCGTTACTGTAGTAACAAAGTTACCAGACTGTAGGTATCCGTCCTTAACGATTGTATTCCCGAGCATTTCCCCGTCTGTGAGTTGTTGTGGGGATACTCCTAGAGAGAAATTATTGTTTCCTGCTGGTGCTGGTTCAATATCGTACAGTGTCTCTGTACCGAACAGGTCGTCTATGTTGTACTGTATTTTTCTACTCGTCGCCATATGACCTATTTATTTTTATCTTACTTATCTCTATCTCTCTCAGATACGCGCGCGCTCCATGTGTCTCTCCTTTTACCTCCACAGAGAGCGTCGTACCTTGTATCGTGTCTGAGATATTGAAGAACTGTAATATCTTCCCCAATATTCCTCGTGGTTGCATTGTTCGTCTATTTGTTGTGTCCTCATCTATCAACACTGCTATTTCAGAGCCGTTTATGTTAGAACCACGGGTAACGACCTTGTCGGTTATCTCTTTTGTCTGGTTATAGTTGAACGTGTCATTGTTAGTTCGCAACTTCCACGGTATAGCTGTTGCGCTTGGCGCGTCTGTGTGTGTAGCAGGTACGTCAACGTGCATAACATTCCCGTCGTTATCCCCACCCGCAACACCGTTTATCGAACTGGTGATATATTTTGAGAACACCTTAAACTCTGTTGGATAGCTTCTCACTGTCCATTGTCGGAGCTTCCTGTTGTATTTGAGCACTATATTTGTAAAGCTCTCTCCATCCACAGTTACATCCCCGATTGACCAATTAAATGCCTTCTCGGTAGCCCACCCTGCGACTGCTACATCGCTTGTGATTGCATCCACCCACTTTTTGATAGGTCGTGTCCCGTCTTGTGAGATACATTCGGGACGACCTCCGTTTGTTATATAAAATCCCTTTGCGTCCTCATTACTTCCTGAATAGAACGCTACCAGTCCACCCCCGCGCACGACAGCCTCCTGGCTTGGTGTACCAATATCCACAAGGCTCTCTGGGTTGGCATTCTCGGTACTCAATCGCTTCATACTTCGTTCCTTAAACACGAGGAGATAGCCAGGTACCTTTGTCAGTGCCGTTATCTTACCTCCTCCGTCTTCTGGTTCTATATCCACATAGCTCCCGTCCCATGTGATGACTGACCCATCAAAAATAGTAGAATAATGCACCCTATGTGGTTTACTGGTGTCTCCTGCTGTCCAAATACGGTCTAGGTATTCCTCTACAACGCTACATGTGTTGCTTCCAGGGTAGTCTCCGAGGTCAAATACCCCTGCTGTAGTTATCCACGCACTCTCATTCCATGCTCTTTCACCGTCTACGCCATTGATAGCGAGTGTTGAGCCGTTATATGTGAGGAAACGTACCTTTGTGCTCGCTGTGAGCCCTGTTACTACGTCTGAACCGTTTGCTACGTTCTTTATTGTTGCCGTAGTGTCGCCTGCCACATTCAGTGCTGCAAAGAGCAGGTTACTTGCGGGTGTTGTTGGGTTTACATGCTGGTGTAGCCCGAGGATACTCTTACTTGCTACCAATTGTGCCCCGACCTGTACCGTCCCGAGTCTTGATGTTGCACTTCCTATCTCGTAATCCGCGTCCATATTGAACATAAGCTCAACCGAGTTCTTTGGTTTGAGTGTGATATTCAGGTTATTGATTTGACCTGAAGAGAAGTCCCTATAAAATTGTGGACCCAAATCTTCCATTATAAGTCTGTGCTATAGAGCCCTCTCCCCGACCCACGGAAAGGTTGCTTGCCCATACTATTGATCTTCGGTTTCATCTTATGAACAATCCCTGTCTCTGATGTACGGATAGCGTTATTGAGTTTCTCCTTAAACGCGAGGTAATACCCGTCGTTCATATCCAATATGCCGTCATTCTTTGCTTGCACTCGTATCTTCCATGTGATGTAGTCGAGGAGCATGTCATACCGTCCGAAATCAACAACATCGTTATCTGAGTCCACCTCTGTTACGACCATGGCGTAGTCAAGATAGATATTCGCATTGTCATATGTGGAGTCTACGAGGGAATAAAAATCAATGTTACCGTTTCGTACCGTGTATACCTCTGGGTATCCTTCCTGTTCGTCTTGCCAGATATATGTATCTACGGGGATAGTAACTGTGATTGCCCCGTCGCCTGATGCAGGGATGCCAGTAAATGCACCCGTTGCTCCCGTGAGATCGTCTCTCGTTATGCCTGTGTAGGTAAATGAATACTTTGTGCCTGCGATATAAAAGTTCGCATTTCCTGTGTCTTTAAAGTCATATGAGTTATCCACTGAGAGAGAGGTGTCGGTTGCTACCGCTTGCCCGAGTACCTGCGTGTTTTTCACATCTCGTATCCTCTCTTCGTATTCAATAGGGTCTACATACCGTAGTTTACGCCCGTCGCCTATTCGAACAGCTATCACAGATCGCCCTGAGCTCGTATCGTAGATATCTGTAGGGAGAGTGAGTACATTTATTCCTCTCTGTGCTTGTCCTCCGATGTAGTTATATACATAGTGTTCAGGCCAATGCTTTTGCTTCCCTTGCGCAAAGCGAATACCCTCGTTTAGTTCTGAGTAACAAAAGTCTTTTGTGAGCGTACTACTGAGAGTCTTGCCCACGCGATGAAGTGCCTTGTCTATCATGTATCCGACTGTGTTTGACGCATAACCGTTGTACACCACACCGTCTGAATATCCTGAAAAAGCAGTATCAACTGTATCCTTATACCGTGCAAAATAATAACCAGATGTCTGAGATACATCTTCGTATACCTGTAGAATGGTATCTGCTTGTATCCCCGTGATACTCAATACCGATTTAGAGCCAGCGAGTGTCGTAGCATGTGATATCTCCACTTGGTTGTACTGAATAACATATATTACCGTACCTGCTGTGTGCGCTTTCACTGTGTTACTTGCGAATGTCACTGTTGTGCCTGATGGCGCACTTGAGGCATGTGTGAGTATCACTTCTGACTTCTCGTTGCCCAGCTCTCCAATCAAAAGGCATTGGTTTATAGCAAAACCAGATATGTTCTTGACTGTGATAGTCCCCCCTGCGGCGGCTACATCTGCAGTAAGGAATGTCTTTTGTACCGCATTCGTAACCAGAGAAGCATTGTCTAGGATAACCGTATTATGCCTGTGTCTGATTGTTGGTGTCATTTTTAATATTCAATTACGAGGCTACATGAGTGCGTTCCATCCGTTGTCTCTGTGACTGTGACTTTTATTGAGTACACTGCGTCATTTACAAGGTCGATTGAGGCAATCTCTGATCCGTTCGCTTCTAGTAACACAGATGCCGCGCGTACTACGTCTTGCGCGTTTGTGTTAGTTACATTTGTAATCAGTTTATTGTAATCAATGTAGGTTGTTCCGTTTGCTGATACATCTACACTAAATGCACTTGAACCTGATGAATGGGCTGCTCGTGTCATGTACAGGGTCACTTTCTTTGCTCCTGCAATAACAATGTCCTCTGACGTTGCTGTGGCGGTAACTGCGTTGAGTGCAACCACTGTCCGGTACGTTCCTGCTTCGTATGATCCATTTATTCCTGCCATGTTTTATAAGTTATTTTTGTAATCTAACCGAACTTATCCCAAACCCCCGAGGGGTCTGAGTAAGATCAGTCGTTATATCGGACAAGAACCGTATCTCCACGCGACCAAACCATTCGCTGCTGTACCACTTGAAGTGGTAGTTGCAATTTCTGCTGTAGCAAATGTTATGGAAACAGGAGTTGCTGTTGATGTCGCCGTTGTCTGAATACATCCTACTTGTAATGTAGATGTTGCAGTGTTGCTCGTCGATAATGTTACGTTACTTGCGAATGTCCAAGGATTCGAAATCGTTGTACGTTCTGTTACTGCGCCGAGGGTACTCGTTGTCGCTTGTGGCATAAAACTCAAGAAGAGTCCTACGCTTACCACAACAGATACAATTCCTGTGATGAGATATTTCATAGTTTATTTCTTTGAGCTTTTCTTGCCGTCAAGAGTATCTGCGTTCTCCTTCTGTGTTTTTTCCACCGCTTCTTCTGTCATCACTTCAACTGATTTTATTGCGATGCCTTTCTTTTCGGCTTTCTCAACATCCTCAACTGTCGTAATGCCGTTACGGATATAATCCGCTGCGAATGGACGAGAGATTCCTCCCTCTACCAACACTTTGAGTGCTTCCTGCTCTTCTTCTGACCATGGACGAGCACCACTAAAGGCTCTCCCTTGTGACGCTAGTTTTGTAAGATCAATAGACATAGATTTTAGCTGTTAGCTGATAATCACACACTACCTTTAGTTGACCCCAGTACCTCCAAAAATAAATCGGGGGAAACCAATTCCAAGTGTGTAATATGCATCAACTGGGTACTCCCAGTTCAATGAGTCATGCACATTTGTTGCGTCATGCATCATAGGCTTTTGAGCAAAGATACCTTGAAGGCTCTTTCCTACCTTTGCTGAGTCTGCCATGAACCAGTACTTACTTGTGTCCGTACCTTGTCCGCTTACTTCAAGTCGCTCCCATACCATCAATTTTGATACCTTACCTTTCAATGGGTTGATATCCACGTTTGGAGTTCCTTGTACACCACTTGAGAAGAGTAGGCGTTCTGCCAAGTCTTCGTTTGTAGGTGTAACGATAAGCATATCGAGGTTACATGGACGTACAGTTCCGTTTGGATCCTTGTAAGTCTTTGCATCCTTTCGTGCTGTCACGATAGCGTCTCGTGAGAGTCCTGGGTTAGCTGTGCCTGCTGAGTTTCGAATCAAGTTCCTAAACATATCGGCGTTGATGTTGTTTGAGTGTGATGCACTGAAAAGTACAACTCCGTCCGGTGATAGGTTTGTAACTGTCTCGCCGTAAACGTCTTCATATGTAGTTCCTGTGAACCCGTTAAGGATCACATCTGCCATTGACTGGTCGATTTGACTGAATGCGTAATCTACTTCTGACCGTACAATTTCTGTCATTTGGTCGTGAAGGTCAAACATTCTCATGTCTTTTGTAATAGACACTCGTGAGCCGTGTCGCTTCTGTGTGAAAGTCGCTGTGTCGCCTTGTGATGAAGAAACAACTGGTAGTTGTCCTCCTTCTGCAACACGTGCGAATCCACCTACGCCATGTAGTCCCAAGTAGTCGTATGTTTTTCTATCAGTGTCTTTGACTTGGAATACGTCCTTTCCTTTCCATGATGCAACATTTGTCATGCTCGCCTCATTGAAAACTTCTTGTAGGTCGTCAGTCAGTGCCTGATAGTCTGCTGTTGTTAATGCCACGTTAGTTTTGTGTTAAATGAATAATAACCAAACACTATTATGAGTTTGGTGTTCCTGATACAAAGAATCCTACGACCTTTGTATCTGTTTCTGCTGTTCCTACACCTTTTATGATGAAGAACAAGTCGTTTGTCGAGGCATCTGGGTTCACTGTTCCTGCTGCTGCAAGGTCTCCATATGTTCCCTGATCAACTACTGACCATGCTGCGTCTGTGTCTGCTTCGAAGAGAATTCCCTCTGTAGGATATGCTCTCACAAGCTGTCCATTTGCGGTGGTCACAACTGTTTCGGCTGCTACAAGTTTAATATCTGTAGCAGTGCTGCTCGCTGCGTTTGTAACGTAGCCAGATGAATATACCAACGCGTTACCTTTTGTGATTGTAACTGTTGTTGCGGCTGGCACAAGTATTGTATGCCCGTCTTCAAAATTTAATGGGCGAAATGCCATGATAGTTTAAAGTTAATTTGAATAATCAAACTAACGGTAACTATCTATTTTTTTGCTCCGTACCAGTCTTCGGGACCCTTGGCTGTTCTGAGGATTTTTATATCTCTCTTCTCCGTAGGTTTATCACCTCCTGTACCTTTTGCACGAGATTCTTTCTGTAGTTCCAGTGCTGGGTTACTGCCGTCTTCTTTTGGAGTCCGTCCTCGGAATACGTTGTATGCGTCAACAAGGTCTTCGTAGATATCCTCTACTGAGTCCTCACCTCTGCGTGCGACATAGTTTCCCTTAACTTCGTCCCAGTTATCGGCAATATCTTGTTTCAGAGCTTTAAGAGTATCTGAGTCTGAGTCTTTAGCATTTGTCACTCTGTCGATAGCTTGTTTCTGATTTAACTTCACAAACTCTTTCCGAGTAATAAATTCCCCTTTCGGTTCCTCCTTAGGTGCCTCTGGTTTCGGAGTTTCCTCTTTAATCTTAGCCCGTGCCTTCTGGCTTCTGAGCTTCTTGGCTTCCTTTCGGAGTTCTTCAGTATCAGTAATCTTATCTAAATAGTCACCGTCCTCGCCATCGAGAGTCTTTTCCTCTGTAGGCTGAGTTTCAAGTTCACTTTCCTGCTCGTCAGGTAATTCATTTTTTTCGTCCATAGAAATGTTTTAACTATAAATCACCGTTTTAGGAATGTGTCGTTTCCAGAATACATATGCAAATTATATACTATTGTGCAAGGGGATAACAAATATACGTGTGGATAACTAGTTATCTCTGCCCTTATCAGCCCGTATCTTAGCTTTCTTGCCCTTTGTTAATATCTCCATCAGCTCCAGCCTCCTACCCAAAAGCACATGATAATTGAAGTCGGACGGTACGTTCGTACTCCCCACCTGTTCTTGTATAAGATAATCAATGCGTTGTTTGAAATACTTGTTGATAGCAGGATTATCGTACAAATCCATCAAGAGTTTGTCTTCTGTCTCCTTTGTCATGTACGGGTCATCTACTCGTATAAGTGCATCATACATGTAGCGCGTTATCGTACCGATTATCCATAGTTTGATTTTTCTCATATTATTCATCTATTCCACAAAGCATACCTGCGAGTGCGACTATTTCGTATTCCTTATCCTTTTCGTCTATATGCCGTATCACAAACATATCGTATGGATTGTAGTAATATCGCTTACCAATAATGTATCCATGAACTCCCGAGCCGAATGCTACGAGCTTACCGAGCTTAGGGTTTACATTGTTTCCGTCTCTCCCGTGGTATTCATCTTGAATGATGATACCGCCTGTGGTCTTCTCCTTAGGCATCTCTATTGGTTCAAATACTAACTTTTCTTTGCTTGGTTTTATCATAAATATTTATTGTAACCTAACTTTTTAATCTCTGTATCACTTAATAATCCTGCCTTAAATCTCTTTCTAACTTCTTCTTTTGTCCTAAATCCGTTTTTTTTCACCCTTTCTTCTTTAAAATCATTTACACATGTTCTCCAAAAATTTTTGCATAAACGTATAGGGTTGTTTATATACCCTAGTGTCTGTGGTGGCTCCAAGTAAAAACCTCTTATGTTCCGTACTAAATGCACACATTTATATTTGTGTGTGTATAAGAGTTTGGGTAATTTCATATCTTAAATTTTAGTGGTTGATTCTTAATACTCCGCTGTTTCTTTAATCTCATTGCTTGTACAAACAACATGTCCTCTTGGTCTTTTGTTGTTATTTTTGGTTTTGGTCGCTCCATGACGAGATACCGTACACTGTCTTCGCTGTGATCCTCAAGTGTGGTGTCCATATCTTCAGGGTTCCCTCTCTCGTCATGCACCATGAGAGGTATTGTTCTTATTAAATTATGACACGTATCAAACATAATGAGGTCGGGTTCTATTTTACCCGAAACTAATTTAGGTCTGAGTGCCTTCCTGAACATATTCCATCCTTGGACACGATCATTGTTACCCGCAGTGAGTCCTATCGACCTCTGCCCTGAGATACGGTCGCGCCATTTCTCCCGGACACGGCTCTCAAACATTTCAGCACCAGAGAGTCCCCCACGGTTCCCTCCTTTCTGCCAACAAGCGGGGTCAGCTACAAAACTGTCTATGACTTCATCAATAGGAGTCATGCGTACAAACTCATCGGCAAGCGATTCATAGTCATGCTGTGTAACATATAGCTCTCTATATAGGATTATTTGCCCTGTTGGTGAGATTGCCGACCAATAAAGAGCAGATGGATTAGTAAAACCATAATCGAGACAGCACACTCTTCTCCAACTTATCGGTATTTCAAATGGTTCTCTCACGTGTATGTGTGCATCAAATGATGTAAAGAATGTACCTGCAAGGATGTCAAAATCACCCTCACGCCATGCCCTACCGAGTTGCCCGTCCAATTCCTCAAGGTATTCGTTGTATTCTGGGTTAAGAAAGGGATTATCAAGGAAAGTAGAGGGATAAAAGCGTGTTCGTGACTCTGTTTCAGTCCGATATGGCTCCACAAAAGTTGTTTTCACAAAACCGTGTCCTACACCTCCAGGGTTAAATGACCCATAGAACCGTGGTCGCCAATTAGTTTTAGATGTACGCAATGAACCACGTAGCTTCTCTATCTTCTCTTTCGTAAGCTGGTTAAGTTCCTCTCCACCTATTACGTCATACTCAATACCAACATATTTATCAATATCTCTATCATCTTTGAACCCACCCAAAAGAATACGAGACCCATTAGGGAATTTGAGTACACCATTACCATATTTATAATTCACCTTGCCTTGCACAGTCTTCTCAATCAAGTCTTCGAAACTTTCTTTTGCTGCTTTACCTGTCTGTCTGAGGAATAAACCCTTTAACTTAGGGATACGTTGGCAATCATCGAGTGCCATTTGAGAGAGGATGGCGTGCGACTTCCCCGGGCCTCGTGCTCCACCTGCTCCTAGTTGTACAGGACCGTCACGTTTATCAGCTTCTCGTGCTCCAAAATGAAAACGCCATTGCCATGGCAGGGGTATGTATCCATGCGAAACAAAGTTGTCCACTTGATCTTTTGGACAACCTACCTTTTGTGCATACGCTATACACTTATTCAGTTGTATTTGTGTCTTTGGGGTCAGTGCCATATGCTTTATCTAGTATCATAGCTACTCCTTGTATTTGTTGTCCCTTGCTTGTAACGTCTGTTTCTGTCTTATCTGAAAGTCCATGATTAGAGGAAAGAACGAGTTTTGCTATTGTTGAATTATATGCTCCTGAGAGTCCTGAATTAAGCAATCTTTTCTTTTGTTCTAGCACTATTTTGTCTAAAGAGTCCGAAAAGATTTCGTGTTCTTTCTCCCATTCATACAAAGTTGATCTGGTTACACCGATGAAAGTAGAGAACCCTTCCGTAGTCGGCAGGTTCACTTTTAGCTTATCATTCTCATATAAATCTATATTCTCTTTGAGATATTTATCTACCTCCTTACAAAACTTAGGGTCATATTTACTAGGCCTACCCGTTGGCCTTGCTTTAGTAGCCATTATATTCCTACTCCTTTTCCGTAGGTACGACCTTCTGAAGTCTTAGCATTCATTCGTAATCTATTCCTCATTTCCGTAGCCTGTTCGTTAAGCTTTCCAATATTAGGGTTTTTAGCTGTGTATGTTATAGGCTTACTTGAGAGTGTTTTTTGTACAACGGTTTTTATTACTTTTGCAATTTTTTTATGTATCATATTATTTATCTTTAACTTTTAACTTTTCCACTATCTTCATCGAAGCTAATACTCCCTCCTCCCGATATGAAAGAATAGGTTTGAATGTTAATCCTGACTCTTCTTCCAATTTTTTAAAATTATCCAAAAAACTCTGTTGCTTCTCCTGCAGTTTTTTAAGTTGCTCTGCTTGGTACTCTTGTTTTTGCGCCTCGGTTAATTGTATTGGTGATTCCATATTATTTTATCATCTTTATTATATCCCAATCGTATTCATCAGGGTCACCATCGTAAGAATTATACATAAGGGGAATACTTAATAATCGACAGACTTTATCAACAAATATTGATCTTCTTGTAAGTTCACCGAGAGTTGCTTTGGAATCAAGTCTGTTTGAAACTCGTATCTGTTTCAATGAATCAGCTATACGCTTACGCTCTTTCGAAACAGATGATTCACAAAAAGTGACTACGTTTTTCGTAGTAAATCCTCCTAAAAAATTTATAAGTTTATTCTTCATTTCAATTATTTTAATTATACACTCATATCTGCACAGTGGATAGCTCTACATTTTTATGTTTGATACTAAACAGATATCAACATACAACTACCAACAAGTATACAACACAACCACCGTATCTACCTGTGGATAGTTCACCTATATTTGACATTTCACCATTACAGTCTCATAGCTATCACTCTGCATTGACTTTTCCGCCTTGACACGTTACTCTCAGAGGAGAGGTTTCCCTCTCTCGCGAGAGAGGGGTCGCCCTCGTTACTGAGAGCGAAGTTTGTGGTCATATTCACCCCCACACATAGCCATATAATTAAAAAACCCCCGTTAAGGGGGTCATTTTCTACCAACTTGTAGGGGCTTCCTCAATTGCATCAAATTGCTCATTGAGTTCTCCACTGTCTTCGGAGACATACTCTCTTTCATCGTACTTGACGGTCTCTGTGAGTCCCTCAAGTCTCCGCACAATCTCCCAATCATCCTCATCAGCAAATTTCCAACGAAAGGAATCATTCTTTCCAGTACGTTTAAGGACACCAACCGACGTAAGGTTTTGGAGTATCGTCCGTGTTATCTCTGTCCGCAATCCTATATCATCAGCAATAACGGTAGTCATAACAGAATCTTCAAAGTCCATACGAGCGATAGCACGCAAACACACACGTTTCTCTTCATTCGCAAGAGAGTATCCGCACCAATCAACAATATCCATATCGTTTTCAGTAAGATCCAATCCGTCGTGCTTCCGTATCACAACGAGCGCACGCACAATACTTTTTAATTGAAGAGCAACACGCATAGGAAACGCCTTCACAGGTATCCTATCCACATCACCATGAAAGTTTGTATGTATCGGTGTTCTTATTTGTTCGGCGAATAATGCGATTTTAATGATCCTATCCTCTACAAACGCGGGCATCGGGGCATCATCTGCACCTTTTACTACCTCTTCAATGTACTCCTTATACAATCCTGAGAGCTTTTCATCCAATGCTTTACCATATAATATACGTTCAAAGGAGAGTTTCGCAGCTTTCTTCGCACTATAATCCTTCAATCTATAGTAGATGAATCGTTCCCCCATGTCCGCCACTTCCTCAAAGTAATGGTAGATACTCGGTGTACATCCTGCAATAACACCCAACCGACCACTCCACTTGATAGGCTCGGGGCTATTTCCGACATATTTAATAAGCTCCCCATCATATATCATACGCATCTGAGACAAGATAGCCTCTCGTGTTTCCTTACTCTTACTAAAAAGTACGGTCAAATCGCTCATCACTAGTATCCCACTACTCCCTACCTGTTTAAGAAAAGACTTATCTTTATTCACACCAGAGAGAAAGGTGTTCTCGGTTAAATCATCCAATCGGTGAAGATACTTCTCATCAGTCATACTCAATGGGCGGAGTATTTGACTCTTTCCTCCAGATGACGGCCCTATCAAAGAGAGCCAAATAGGATCACCCAGTTTTAATCGGGTGGCGATAACGGATGACACAGCAACATCAATAACAGAATCATCTTCAAAATACTGGTACTTCTTTATTTCTGTTTTGAGTTCGTTGAGCTTCATTGTCCATTCAGGTAATTAACCGCATCAGTAAATGACATACTTTTCTGCTCACGCACTACATCAATCGAATCCCCACTCCTCCCACACCCAAAACAATAGACACTGTTTGTATCAGGGTAATAGGCCATAGAGGGTGTCTTCTCACTATGCCAGAGGCAACACGCTTTCTTATGGGTGAAGTCAATCAGATCACTTATTGGCACCTCCTTCGCTTGAAGAATTACATCCCCACCCAAACTCTTCTTTTTCATTTTGACTGGTCTTTCCACTTCTTGATGCTTCTTTATATATGCATCGTGAAAATAGGTACTTTGCCATGTACTCTGTCGCTCACTCCTATGCGCATATACATCAGAGAGAGAACCAAACGAACGTGCGGTCTTAATGAGTTCATGCAGGTCTCCTCCATTCTGGACATAATCAGAAATATCACTCACCCCTGCTCTATCAGGTAGGAACATCATCTTGGCATGAGGAACCATATCTAATGTCTTGGCCATACCCTCTCCACCTGCGGGGTCATTATCAAAACAGACTATTGTTTCCACATTTTTAAAAAGCACAGCCCATTCTTTTTGAAAGGATAACGCCCCGCCAGTGCTTGAGACAGCCGGTATATTATTACTCCACGCGACCAAGCAATCCATCTCACCCTCAGTGACGAGCACACGGGTAAATGGTTCTGCTACCAGTTGGTCAAATCCATAGAGTGCAATCTTTGAGCCAGTATCATAGGAATATTTGGGACCATCATCACTCAGGGGATGTCTCCTGTATTTATTAAATAGTGTTGAAACAGGTATTACTATGCGGTGCTCACCACTAATACCGAACTTTTCTATGACTGCATCTGTTATATGTCTTCGATGAAGCCAGTCTCGTAATACGCTATTTAATTGCATACCTATAATATTACCATGACAGATGCATACCCACTATGTGTATAACTATTACAACTATATATGGTATACTATACCGAATGGCACGACCAACAAAAAAAGAAGCCGTAGTGATAGAGAACAGAAATGTATTGATAATATACGCCTATACTATACTCGGGATATCCCAAGCAAATATAGCGCGTATTTTCCGTTTACCAAGAAACACTGTTAGCCATGTCGTTAAAACTCTATAAACACCAACAAGATTTCCTCAAGACCTCACCTAAGAAATCCGCTCTCGTCTGGTCGTGTGGTACAGGTAAGACTATCACCGCACTCCTCTGGGCACAACAGCACGGAGGACAAACCGTAGTTGTATCACCGAAACCCCTCAAGCAAAACTGGAGCGAGAACGTTATCACTCATATGATGAGTGATAACGTTTATGCGGTAACAAAAGAAGAGTTTCGTCGTGATGTAAAAGACCTCCCTCATATGGACAATATCATCGTGGATGAAGTACACCTCGGATTCCTCACCCCCAACTTTAAGAGTGCTATGTCAAAAGCACTCAGGTGGTATATCAAGACACACAATCCGAACGTTCTTCTCCTCTCTGCTACCGTCTACTCATCCTCTCCTTGGAATATTTATTCCCTTGCTACCTACCTCGGAAAGAACTGGAATTACAACCAATTTAATAATGAGTTCTTTAATCATATATGGATGGGTAATCGTATTATCCCCCAAGCCAAAAAGGACGCACCTGAACGACTCGCAAAGCTCACAAAGACATTTACCTCTGTGGTACACATAGACGACTGTATGGATGTCCCAATCCAACTACACGCGGAGCCTGAATATTTTGCACTCACCACTGCACAGACAAAAGCAATAAAAGACTATTACGACCCACTTCCTATTGTCCGGTTTACCAAGCAACACCAAATAGAGCAAGGTATCATGGCGGAAGACGAGGTTATTTTTAGTTGCGATAAGGTATCAAGACTCGTTGACATCATCAACGAAAACAAAAAGATAGCGATCATCTGTCGGTACAACTATCAGATAGAACGACTGGTCGATATGCTACCAGAAGACAGAAAGAGGTATGTTTTCAACGGTTATACAAAAGACAGACATGCTTTAACTAAAGAGGTAAACACCCTCGACCACGCTATCGTGTTTATCCAGAGTGAAACAGCCGAGGGATATGAGCTCCCAACCTTCCCTGTCTGTGTCTTCATGTCCATGTCATATTCATATGTAAAGTATGAGCAGATGCTCGGGCGGTTCTTACGGATGAACAACCCCTCAAAGACCACCTTCATGTATCTACTCACCGCAGGAACCTCAGTAGACAAGGCCGTGTATCATTCCGTCCTCGATAAGAAGAATTTTGATTTAGAATTATATGCGCAAAGAAGCTAAACTCACTAGCAAATTAAACAAGTGGTGTAAAGCCACTTTCCCCCAACTTTTCCCCAACAAAACAGTTGCGATTGAAGTAAAACAGTGTAAGACAAGTTTGTCTTACAACGCGGTACAAGAACATCAGGAGCTCGCCCTTTTTAATGCTAAACATACTCATCTCTTATGGAAGATCCCCGACTGCGGGTTTCAAAACCCGTTTGATGTCATCTATGTATCAAACGCGCTGGCCTTTGTAGTTATTTACTACGAAATAAACAAAACCTTTTGCTTCATAGACATTGACGATTTTCAAAAAGAAAAAGCCCTTTCCAAAAGAAAGAGCCTTTCCGCACAGCGGGCGTTAGAAATTAGTTCTCGAACGGTACGTCTTTAACCGCTTCCTCGATAGCGTCGTACACTTCATCTGCCTCACTCCGTACAGGTACCATCCGTCCTGCATTCTCAACCGATCTGGCTCCATTCAGTTTTGTATAAATAGCCATACTCTTCGCAGGGTTAAATCCTTTCACTTTCGCAGGGATTTCTTTCTCAAACTTCACTCCCAAACTATCTCCTATCTGGAGCATGTTAGTTCGTCCGAGTATATAGTCTGTTCGCTTCAATCCTACATTGAGGATCTCTTTTCCAGTCTGTAGTGTAAAGACACGTTGAGCAGGCATATTGTCCTTCGCAGCGGATTCAAACATATCGATAATCTCTCCTTCAACCTTATCGCCCACCATCTTAAAGGTGAACCATCCGTC
>Ga0105050_10006440_pt1 | contig 14562 bp, 20 predicted proteins | sample FRY01_FD_78088 | JGI IMG/M metagenome (GOLD analysis project Ga0105050, IMG submission 78088) | Freshwater microbial communities from Lake Fryxell liftoff mats and glacier meltwater in Antarctica - FRY-01 | ecosystem: Environmental > Aquatic > Freshwater > Ice > Glacier meltwater ... | reverse complement strand
CCTCAATGTCATGCTCCAACGCAACCAAATGTGGCACCCAACCACCCTCGAAGCATGAATCATGGCGAAACAAACAAGACAGTTGCTGGACCCACCAGGTCCCGAGCGCGCCTTCGCGCGACGGGCCAAGCCCCTTGACCTTAAATATATGATAATAAATGGGTTTCCAAAGGCCCTCGGCCTTTGGCGGGTCCAGGGCAGAGCCCTGGCCTTGCCTTTCTGGGATCGGTCATCACCAACGTCGGCTGGTATGAGTGGTTGTTTCTGGTAACACCCGCGGCGCGGACGGTGCCGGACTGTCAGAACGACACGCAGCTGTCGCTGACAACCAGGCCCACGCTCTCCTGGTTGAAAATCTGGCGGTAGTCGGCGCGGATCGCCTCGAACTTCCGGATCGTGTCGGGGTCGCGGGGTGTGGCGACCTCGATGATGGTCGAGGGTTCCTGGAGGATGCGGCCGCTGCTGCGCTGCTGCCATTGGCTGTAGCCGTCGAACACGGAGAAGCCGGAGGGGAAGCGGGGGGTGACATTCTCGGCGAGGAATGTCTGCCAGGCGGCGGAATCGGTGCGGGTGCGTCCGAAATAGAGGCGGGCGGTGATGCCGGGCTCGCCGCGCAGCCCGGTGCAGATGCTGGGTGTGCGAGGGGCGGGCGGCGGCGGCGCGCAGGCGGCGAGCGGGATGAGCGCGATGACGGCGAGGATCGGGCGCATGGCGGGGGCTCCGAGGTACCAGGCCATGCTCGCGCGGCGGACGGCGCGCGCGCAATGGGTGGTTGCTCTGGCGGTGCGCGGCGCGGGTAGGTAGCATCCGAATTGCCGCCCGTTCGTGGGCGCGCAAGCAGGAGTGCCCGCATGTCCGACCAGCCCGTTGTTGCCGCCAAGGCGCCGATCAAGATCGCCGTGGAAGCCGGCAAGGATTACTGGTGGTGCTCCTGCGGCAAGTCGTCGAAGCAGCCGTTCTGCGACGGCTCGCACAAGGGCGGCAGCTTTTCGCCGATGAAGTACACCGCTGAGCAATCCGGCGATGCCTGGTTCTGCGCGTGCAAGGGCACCGGCAAGTCGCCGCTGTGCGACGGTTCGCACAAGAAATATTGAGATGAATGGCGCGCCGCTTGAATTCGCGGCGCTGACCGCGCCGGCCATCCGCGCGATGGCGGCGCGCGACGCCATCGTCATCGTGCCGGTGGGTTCGACCGAGCAACACGGGCCGCATCTTCCGGTGATGGTCGATCACCGCATGGCCACCGAGGTTGCCATGCACGGGGCGGCGGGGCTGCGCGAGGCCGGGCATCCTGTGTTGGTGACGCCCACGGTGTGGACGGGTTTCTCCGAGCACCACATGGAGCTGGGCGGAACCATCACGGTGGACCAGGCGACATTCCAGGCGCTGCTGGGCGGGATTGTGCGCTCGCTGGTGCGCGGCGGATTCCGGCGCATCTGCCTGCTGAACGGCCATGGCGGCAACATCGCGCCGCTGACGGTGATCGTCAGCGAACTGACGGTGGAGTTGAAGATTCCGCTGGTGACGTTCAGCTACTACCAGACCGATCCGGGGGCGACGCGCGCCATCCTGGAGCATCAGGACGCGGTGCTGCACGCCTGCGAGGCCGAGACCTCCATGCTGATGGCGGTCGAACCCCACCTGGTGGACATGGCGCGCCTGAACGAGGCGCGCGGGCCGGACCAGGACCGGCCGGAGATCGAGGCGCTGGTCGGCCCCGCCGTGTTCCGCTGGCAGGCGCTGGGCGCCCGCGCGCGCAGCGGCGTGGTCGGCCACGGTGCGGCGGGGACGCCTGCGAAGGGGCGGCGGCTGATCGATGCCTATGTGGCCCGCCTGGTCGAGATTTTGGGCAACAAGGCATTGTGGGAGGCCAGGGCCTCCGACCACTGGTAGGAGGGGAAGATGGCTCCGCTCAACGAAACCGCTGCCGGCGTCTATATCATTTCGGTGACGCCGTTCACCGAGGCCGGCGCGATCGATTTCGCCAGTGCCGACCGGATGGTGGAGTTCTACCTCGCGCGCGGGGCCACGGGCCTGACCATCCTGGGCATGATGGGGGAGGCGCCGAAGCTTTCGGTCGCCGAATCGGTGGCCTTCGCCAAGCATGTGGTGGCCCGTGTCGGCGGGCGGGTGCCAGTGGTGGTGGGGGTGTCGAGCCCCGGCTTCGCGGCCATGGGCGAACTGGCGAAGGCGGTGATGGACGATGGCGCCTCGGGCGTGATGGTCGCCCCTTCCGGTGCGCTGCGCACCGATGACGCCGTGTTCCGCTATTTCGGCCAGGTGGCGGAGACGCTGGGCGGGATTCCCTGGGTGCTGCAGGATTTCCCGCAATCCACCAACGTTTTCATCTCGCCGTCGGTGGTGCGCCGGGTGGTCGACGCCGATCCATCCTGCGTGATGTTGAAGCACGAGGATTGGCCGGGGCTGAACAAGATTTCCACCCTGCGCGACGCGAAGGACATGCGGCGCATCTCGATCCTGGTCGGCAACGGGGGCGTGTTCCTGCCGGAGGAGCTGCGGCGCGGCGCGGACGGGGCGATGACCGGATTCGCCTTCCCCGAGATGATGGCCGGCGTTGTCGCCGCGCACCGGGCCGGGGACGAGGAGCGGGCGTCCGACATCTTCGATGCCTACCTGCCGCTGGCGCGCTACGAGCAGCAGCCGGGGCCGGGATTGGCGGTGCGCAAATACATCCTGCACAAGCGCGGCGCCATCGCCTCACCCGCGCAGCGCCGCCCCGTCGGCGCGATCGGAGCGCGGGAGATCGCGGAGGTGGAATTCCTGCTGGCGCGGCAGGAGCGGCGGCTGCAGGAACTGGGGGCGGTGCCGATAGGATAGCGCATTTAGCTGCGCCGTGGTCGTTGTTGCTGGCACAGCGCTCCACGCGCAGATGACGCGAATGCGGCGTTCTTCTTGACCGAGGTGGCTCGGGAAATTCGGACAGCTCGATAGGAGGGTTTTCTGCCTGACAGCGGTGATGTTGCCGCGGATCAGGAGCGAAGATGACGAAGTGCACTCGGCGGACGCATAGCCCGGGTTACAAGGCGAAGGTGGTGGTGAATGTTAGTATTTCAGTTATTATATATAACTTTTAGCGCCTCTGCAAGCGAAACCTGGGGCGCCGCGCAAGGGTGGGGGATCAGCGGCGGCCGCGGCCGAGCCAGGTGATGGCGATGTCGCCGCGCGGGCGGGCGCGGCAGGCCAGGGTGCGGCCGGCCTCGGCCTGTTCAGGCGACAGGGAGGTGTCGCTGCGCGGCAGCATGGCGACGCGGCCACTGTCGATTTGGCTGATGCAACTGCCGCAATTGCCGCTGGCGCAGGCGTAGGGGTAGTCGATGCCGGCGGCGAGTGCGGCGTGCAGGATGGTCTGATTTGCCGCGCAGTCGATGGTCTGGCCGGTGTTGGCGATGGTGACGCGGTGGGGCTTGCGGGCCATGAGTGCGCGCGCCCTAGGCCGGCACGGCGTGGCGACGCGAGGGCGTGGTGCGCGTGGAGGCCAATGCGGGGTGGTAGTAGGCAACCGAGGGGAAGCGGGCCAGCGCGTAGCCGTACAGGGCCAGGCCGATTGCCGGTTCGGTGCCGAGGACCTCGGTGCTGTGGATGTCGTGGTCGGACATGGCCGTGCCGGTGCCGGGTTCGACCGTCACCTCGCCGGTGACGATGACCTCGGCGCGGCCGGGCACGCTGGCGTCGTCGGTGCGGCGGTAGAAGACATGGCGTTCGCGGCCGGAGATGGCGGCATTGACGCACCATATGCCGTGGTCGTGCGGGGCGGCTTCCTTGCCCGGCAAGTTGATGGTCAGGTACAGGCCAAGGCCGTCATTGCCTTCGACCAGCAGCGGGTGGAAGCGGCCCTGGGCGACCGGCATGGCGAAGTCTTCCTCGGGGAAGAAGCCGGATTTCTTGGCCAGCGCCACGAGTTTCAGTTTGATGGCGTGCAGGGCCGTGGGCGTGTTGCCGTGTTGTGCGGTGATGGCATGGACCTGGCGGAGCAGGGCTTCGCAGGCCCGGGCGCGACGGGTGGCGGCGGTGGATGCCATTGGGCGGGGCTCCTTGGTGGGGGCGATCGGCTGCGGGAGGTGGCGGCAGATTGGCGGGATCGTTGGTGGGCCGCAAGGTGCCAAAGGAGCGAGCGGGTTCGAGATTGAGGCTTTCCGGGGTGCGACGGGATCGGGCATCATCGCAGGATGCGCGGCAGCAGTTTGATCCGGCGGTTTGGCGAGGAGACGGTCGTATTCGGCGGGTTGCCGTTGCGGTGGGGCGATGCGGCGCGGATCGGGGCGTTGTGGGCGTATTGCGCGGGGGAGATGGATCGGTTCGTGTGGGCCAAGCCGGTGCTGGCGGGAGTGGCGCCGCTGGGGCTGGCGGAGGCGGCGGGGATCGTGGGGCTGGAGCCGGCGCTTGTGGGAGTGCAGTAGGGGTGGCGGGAGCAACGGGAACGGGGGGTGCAGGGATGGGGGGGCGGCGAACACGCTGTTCTATGGCGACAACCTGGATGTGCTGCGGGAGAGCGTGGCGAGCGAGAGCGTCGACCTGATCTATCTGGACCCGGCGTTCAATTCGAATGCGACGTACAACGTGCTGTTCCGGGCGCCGGCGGGGTTGTTCGTGACGAGTTTCGGGCGGAATCCGAAGATACAGATCGTGACGGTGCGGGAGTTGCTGGCGGGGGTCAGGACGGATTTGCCGGCGCTGGGGCTGGGCGAGGGCTTTCGTCGGGCGCCGCGCGAGCGGGTGCCTGGGGCGGAGAAGATCGGGATGGATTTGTAATTGAGGGTCCAGGGGGCTTTGCCCCTTGGTGGGGTTAAGGGGCAAAGCCCCTTACGGATCGTTTGGGCGTTCTGCTGCCCCCCCTCCGGCTCCCCCCGTGAAGAATGGGGGGAGGGAAGACTCTCTGATTTTATCAGCGTCCTTTGAACATGGGTTTGCGTTTTTCCATGAAGGCGGTGCGGCCTTCGATGTAGTCGGCGCTGGCGAAGCAGGCGGCGACGAGGCGGTCGGATTCGGCGAGGTTGGCGGCTTCTGGGAGGGTCAGAAGTTCCTCGACGGTGCGTTTGAGGGCGAGCATGGTCATGGGGGCGTTTTCGGCGATGGTGGCGCAGTAGGTGGCGACGTAGGATTCGAGGTCGGCTTCGGGGAGGACGCGGTTGACCAGGCCCATTTCGCGGGCCTCGGCAGCGGTGAAGTGGCGGGCGGTGTAGAAGATTTCCTTGGTGTGGCTGGGGCCGACCAGGTCCATCAGGCGCTTGACACCGGCGTGGCCGTAGCCGAGGCCGAGGCGGGTGGCGGGGACGCCGAATTTCGCGCCTTCGCTGGCGATGCGCATGTCGCAGCAGACGGCGATGCCGACGCCGCCGCCGATGCAGTAGCCGCGGATCATGGCGATGGTGGGTTTCGGCGATTTCGCGATGCGGCGGGAGGCTTCGTCGGAGATGGCGTCGTAGTGGGCGACGGTTTCGGGGGAGGAGCGCAGTTCGTTGAACTCGCTGATGTCCGCACCTGCGACGAAGGCCTTGTCGCCGGCGCCTTTCAGGACGATGACGCGGATGCTGGGGTCGGCTTCGAAGCGGTCGAAGGCGAGGGGGACGGCTTCCCACATGTCCTGGCTGATGGCGTTGCGGCGGGCGGGGTTGTTGAAGGTGAGCCAGCCGATGGGGCCCTCGATGCGGGCGAGGACGCGGTCGGTGGGGAGCGGGATGTCGGTGGTGGCGTCCATGGCGGGGTTTCCTCTAGGCAAGCGTGGGGCTGCGTTGGACACTCATCCAACAGCTTGTTGATGGCGGAAGCAATTAGGGCGGAGGCAATCGGGATGGCACGGGCGCGGCTGCGGGATCTGGGGATTTCGACGGGGTTGCTGCCGACGGGGCGGTGGAATGCGATCACCGACGTGGCGGGGGTGAAGGTGGGGGTGGCAACGCTGATCGCCGATGCGCCGCATGTGGTGCGGACGGGGGTGACGGCGATCTGGCCGCGGGGGGAGGAGATCTGGCAGGAATATTGCTTTGCCGGAACGCATTCGTTCAACGGCAACGGCGAGATGACGGGGATTCCGTGGATCGCCGAACAGGGGCTTTTGGGGGCGCCGATCTGCATCACCAACACGTGGTCGGTGGGGATCGTGCGCGATGCGATCTCGGCCGCGGCGTTGAAGGCGGGAGCGACGCAGAATTTCCATTTGCCCGTGGCGGCGGAGACCTATGACGGGTGGCTGTCCGAGAGCGAGCGGTTTCCGGTGACGACCGAGCTTGCCATCGCGGCGATCGAGAGCGCGCAGAGCGGGCCGGTGCCGGAGGGCAATGTCGGCGGCGGGACGGGGATGATCACGCATGAGTTCAAGGGGGGCACCGGGACGGCGTCGCGCGTGGTGGATGGGTGGACGGTGGGGGCGCTGGTGCAGAGCAACTACGGTTCTCGCGAATTGTTCCGGGTGGATGGGGTGCCGGTGGGGCGGATGATCGGGGCGGATGTGGTGCCGACGCACCGAACGGTTCCGCGCGAGGCGGGGAGCATCATCGTGGTGTTGGCCACCGATGCGCCGCTGCTGCCGATCCAGTGCCAGCGGTTGGCGCGGCGGGCGACGACGGGCCTGGCCTGGGTCGGGGGGATCGGGGGGAACGGGAGCGGGGATATCTTCATCGCGTTCTCGACCGGGAACCGGGTGCGGCAGGGCGATCCGGTGAGCGATGTGAAGATGCTGGCGCCGGAGGCGATGACGAATTTGTTCCAGGCGGCGGCGGAGGCGACCGAGGAGGCGATTCTGAATGCGATGTGCGCGGCGGAGACGATGCACGGGCGTGACGGGAGAGTGATCCATGCGCTGCCGCATGACCTGCTGGTGCGCGCGATGAAGGAGTATCGGCGGTAGGTGAAGCAGGAGGGATCACCAAGAGACAGAGAGGGCGCCTTCTCTCTGCCTCGTGGTGCAGCCTGCTTCGCTTGTGGCACTGGTGGCCGGAAAGAGTCGGATGGCGCTTCGCTTATCCGACCTACGGGGCTTCGGCGAGTTTCGTCACGAACTCGGCTGGGGAGGTGATTTCGAGGATTTCGACGTCGTCGCTGTGGCGGATTTCGCGGTGTTTGATGCGGGGGGGCTGGAGGACGGAGCTGCCGGCTTCGAGTCGGACGAAGCCTGCGTCTTCGTATTCGAATTCGACCCAGCCCTTGAGGATGTAGACGAACTGGAAGTCCAGCTCGTGCAGGTGCCATTGCGGCTGGGTGTGGGTTTCGGGGATGGCGCGGATGACGTGGGCGCCGAATTTCCCCTCGGTGGCCTGGGGGATGCCGAGGTGGCGGTATTCGAAGAAGGCGCGCAGGCCGCGGTCGTAGCTGGCGTCGGCGGCGTGGGTGACGATGGTTTTGCCTGACATGGGGGACTCCTAGTCGCGCTGGAGGAGTTCGATGGAGACGCCTTCCGGGCCGGTGAGGAAGGCGATGCGCAGCCCTGGGCGCAGGTTGGTGGCGTCCATGGTGAAGTTCGCGCCCTTCGCCTTGAGGTCGGCGATGGCGGCGTCGAGGTCGGGGACGCGCAGGCCGAAATGGTCGAGGCCTTGGTGGGGATGGGCGGGGGCGGCGGCAGCGTTGCCGGCAGGGGCGATGAAGATATCCATGCCGCCGAGCTTCACGTCGACGCGGGGGCTTCCGGCGACGGTGGAGCGGATGACCTCGGCGCCGAACATGTGGCCGAACCAGTCGGCGGTGGCGTCGGGGTCGGGGCTGCGCAGGTGGATGTGTTCGAAGGTGTAGGCGGTCATGCAGTGGCTCCCCCCGGGATGTCGATTGGGGAGAGCGTAGCGCAGGGCGGGTGGCGGGGCTACCGCCGGGTTCGGTGGCGGCGGCGGCGGGAGGCGAGGGTGAGGAGTCCGGCGCCGAGGAGGAGGGCGGAGGTGGGTTCGGGGATCGTAGATTCAGATAATACATCGAAGGCCCAGGCGCCGGTGCGGCCGCAGCCGGCGACGCCGGAGACGTCGTTGAACATCGGCTGAGCGTCGGTGCAACCGAATGCGGTGGTGAAGGTGCCGGTGCGCAGGAAGCCGTCGGCCAGGGTGGGTCCGAGGGCTTCGTTGTCGAACTGGGTGACGGCGATGGTGTAGCTGCCGGCCGCGAGGGTGAGGGCGAGGAAGCTGTCGAAATTGGCGCCGGTGAGGGCGTCGGCGGGGACATCGGCGCCGCCGTCGTCGTTCTGGGCGAGTAGCGTGCCGGCGAGGTCGAAGAGGCTGAGCACGATGTCAAAACCGCCGCGGGGGATGGCTTGGCCGGCGGCGTTGGTGCCACCGGCGTAGGAGTGGGAGACGAAGGTGACGAAGGCGGGGCCGGCCAGGGTGAGGGGAATGAACTGGACCTCGTCGTCGGCGGTGAAGGTGCCGGTGTGGGAGATGGTTGTGAGGGCGGCGGCGGCCGGGGTAGCGAGGAGGGCTATGGCGAGGGTGGCTGGAAGGAGGGCCCGCATGGGTCAGCCGCCGCCGTTGGTGAAGTCGGCCTTGGTGAGCAGGTTCAGGCCCATGAAGGTGACCGTGGTGCTGTCGGCCAGGGTGATCTGGACGCCGCCGCCGACCTGGACCTGGCTGGCCAGCGCGTCGTTGATGGCGCCGTTGCCGTAGCCCTTGAGCCAGATCGCGTCGTCGGCGCCGAAGCCGTAGATGACGTCGCCGCCGCCGCTGAGGCCGTCGATGAACTTGTAGATGTCCTGGCCGGGGCCGCCCATGATGGTGGAGGCGCCGAGTCCGCCGACGAAGGTGTCGTCGCCCCAGCCGCCGGTGATCATGGTGGCGCCGGCGCCGGCGTGGAACGTGTTGTCGCCGCCGGCGAGCGCGCCGAAGAGGGTGGCGGCGCCGGCGCCGGCGTGCAGTTGCTGGTTCTCCTCGCCCTCGGCGTAGAGCTCGTCGCCGTCGCCGCCGGCGAAGACCGTGGCGCGGCCGGAGCCGGCGAAGATCAGGTTGTTGCCGGCGGTGCCGCCGTGGAACTCGTTCTTGCCCTCGCCGCCGTAGATGGTGGCGCTGCCGGTGCCGCCGAAGATGGTGGCGGGGCCTTCGCCGCCGACGAAGAAGAGGTTGCCGCTGCCGCCCCAGACCTCCTGCTTGCCGTTGCCGGCGGCGACGATGGTGGCGCTGCCGGCGCCGAGCACGATGCGGTCCTTGCCTTCGGAGATGACCTGGTCGTTGCCGCCGCCGAGCTGGATGGTGTTGCGCCCGCCGCCGGCGCGGATGGTGTCGTCGCCCTGGCCCAGCGCCTGGATGGTGTCGTCGCCGTTGCCGGTGTTGATCGACCAGGCGCCGTTGGTGGACCCTGGGATGACGATGCGGTTCTGGCCGCCACCGGCGACGACAGTGCCGGAGCCGCCGCCGGAGAAGAAGGTGAGGCCGCCGGAGGCCAGGACGGTGGCGTTCTCCTCGCCGGTGCCGAACAGGGTGGTTTTCTTCGAGGTGCTGACGATGGCGGCGTAGTCGTTGGGCAGGAAGGTGGCGCCGTTGGTCTCCTGGATCCATTGGCCGGTTTTGCCGGCGGGGACGGGGGGCGGCAGGCCGGCCTTGCTGGTGGCGGGGATGAGGGTTCCGTTCAGCACGCCCTGGGTGATGGCGCCGGCGAGGGACTGGGCGAGGATGGCGTTGGCCGCGGAGTCGAAGGATAGGGTGACCGTGGCGCCGCCGGCGCCGGCAACGGTGACATCGGGCATGGGGTATTTCCTTGGCTGGCTGGCGCCTGGGGAGGCGCCGAGGGAGGAAGCGTTCCTCCAATACAAGAGCTATCAAAGATTTGTATGCGCGAGAAAAGAACGTGAATCGGCGTCAATAATCAATGTATATTATGACAGTAATATTTATGCAAAACATGCAATCGAATCGGTGATCATGTTTACCAAATTGGCACGCCCGGCGGCGCGAAATTAAGGAATTTGAAACAAATCGCGGCATAAGTGACGCCGCAGGCCGGCGAGCGGCGGGGTGCGCCGGCGACGACCTGGTGATGTTAAGGAAATGAAGTGAAGTGGCGGGGCCGGTTCAAGCCGCGAAGCGCGCCCAGGCCCGGGGGATCAGGTGGGCGAGGCGTTCAGCCCATTCGCGCTGGCCGGCGGGGTCGGCGATGAGGTCCTGGCGGATCTCCAGCTCCAGGTAGGGGACGGCGTTGGCCTGGGCGTGGGTGGGCACGCAGTGGTCGGAACTGGAAGAGAGCACATAGGGCTCGTTGGCGCCGGTGACGAGGCCGGGTTCGGCGCGCAGCAGGTCGAGCATAAGGTAGGCCAGCGGGAGGGAACGGGGGTCGGCCTCGTCGTAGAGCACGCCGGCGTGCCAGGGGCGGGCGATGCCCTTGTAGACGGGGGTGAAGCTGTGCATGGCGACGAAGAGCAGCGGGCGGGCGGCGGTGCGGCGGGCAGCGACGAGGGCGGCGAGGGCGTCGTGGTAGGGGGCGTGGATTTCGGCGATGCGCGCGGCGCGGGCCGCGGGCTGAAGGTTCGCGTTGCCGGGGATGTCGGTGGATTCGCTGATCGCCGGGATCGCGTTGGGCCAGGCGGGGTTGCGGTTGCAGTCGATGACCAGGCGCGAATAGGCCTGGCCGATGGCGAGCGTTTGGAGCAGGTCGGCGAGGTGGGTGGTGGTGCCCCAGATGCCAATGTCCCAGCCGATGTGGCGGGAGAGTTCGGCCTCGGTGATGCCGAGGTTTCCGAGGCGGCGGGGGAGGCACCTTCCGGCGTGGTCGGCGGCGAGGAGATAGGGGCTTCCCCGCGCCGCCCAGTCCGCCGGGGTGAGGCCCGGCGGGTGGAGCAGCACGGGCGACGGCTCGTCGGCGTCCAGCAGGCGGGCCGCGGCGTTCATGTGTCAGGCGGTCTTGAGCACGTGGATGGTGCGAGTGGCGACCATCGGACGGGTTTTGGCGGCGTAGGCGGCCATGTGGGGGGCGGCGCCATGGGCCTTGAGGTCGTCGGCGGTTTCCCACTTCTCGACGACGACGAAGGTGTCGGGGCCGAGGGGGGTTTGGATGGCGCCGAAATTCTCCACATCGATCACCGGCTGGTATTCGATGCAGCCTTTCTCGGCGTGGACGGCGGGCATGTTGGCGCGAAACTCGGCGAGGATGGTATCGCGCATGCCGGGCTGGGCGGTGATGATGGCAAGAACGTGGATCATGGGCGGTCTCCCTGGGTTGCGGGCGCGAGCCTAGGGTCAGATCGGCGGGGACGGAAGGGTGGCGGAAAAACGAAGGAAGAGTCTTCTTTTTCTGAAGAAAAAGAAGCAAAAAGACTTTCTGTCCGTTTGCGCGGTGTTGAGCATGTTTGGCGAATGCAAAGGGGTGGAAGGTTTTTTGGTTCTTTTTTTCAAAAAAGAACATGCTTTCCTCCCCACCCTGGCCATGTCGCGCGGTCCGCGCCAGAGTGGGGCGGCTGAGCCGGAGGAGACGCAAGAATGGACCCAACCTTCCTGTCTGCGAAGCGCCAGGCGGCGCTGGTGCGCAAGGGCGCGATCGGCGCGCGGGAGCTGCTGGAGCACTATATCGCACGCATCGAGCGGCTGGACGGGCGGCTCAATGCCGTGGTGGTGCGCGACTTCGAGCGGGCGCGCAAGCGGGCGGCGGCGCTGGACCGGGATCGGGCGAAAGGGGTGGTAGGCCGGCTGCAAGGCGTGCCGATGACGATCAAGGAGAGTTTCGACATCGCGGGGCTGCCGACAACCTGGGGCAATCCGGCGTTGAAGGGGCACAGGGCGAAGGCCGATTCGGTGACGGTCGCGCGATATGCGGCGGCCGGCGCGGTGCTGTTCGGCAAGACGAATGTGCCGCTCAACCTGGCGGACTGGCAGAGCTTCAATGCGGTGTATGGGACGACGGGCAATCCGTGGGACCTTTTGCGGGTGCCGGGCGGGTCTTCGGGCGGGTCGGCGGCGGCGCTGGCGGCGGGGCTCACGGGGATGGAGACGGGGAGCGATATTGGTGCCTCGATCCGCAATCCGGCGCATTACTGCGGGGTGTTCGGGCACAAGCCGACCTATGGGATCTGCCCGCAGGCGGGGCACATGATTTTCGACAATGTCGATGAGCTGGACATGGCGGTGGTGGGGCCGCTGGCGCGGTCGGCGGAGGATCTGGCGATCGGGCTGGATATCATGGCGGGGTGGGACGGGAGCGAGGGGCTTGGCAATTGAAGCTGCCGGCGGCGCGGCAGAAGGGCTTTGCCGGATTGCGGGTGGCGGTGATGACGAGCCATCCGTGTTCAGACGTGGACCACGAGATGCAGGCGTCGCTGGAGCAGTTGGGAAAGTTTCTGCGCAAGCAGGGGGCGAAGGTGAGCATGACGGCGCGGCCGGGGTTCGACCTTGCGGAGGGAAACCGGCTGTATATCGAGATGCTGCGGGCGACGACGTCCGTAGGCCTTGATGATGCGGGAGCGGAACGGTGGCGGAAGGCGCGCGACGGCATCGATGACAGCACGCCGGCCTATGTGGCGCAGATGGCGCGCGGGATTTCGATGACGCATCGGGGATTCCTGCAGCGCAATGAGATCCGGCAGCGGATGCGCGGGGAGTGGGAGCGGTTCTTCCGCGACTGGGATGTGTTGCTGTGCCCGCAGGCGGCGTCGCCGGCGTTCCCGCATGACCAGGCGGGCGAGCGGCATGAGCGGGTGATCGAGGTGAACGGGAAGATGGTTCCGGTAACGGACCAGATGTTCTGGGCGGGGCTGGCTTCGTTCTACCTGCTGCCGGGGACAGTGGCGCCGCTGGGACTGAGCAAGGGCGGGTTGCCGTTCGGGGTGCAGATCCTGGGCGGGATGTATGAGGACCGGACGACGATTGCGGTGGCGGGGATGCTGGAGCGCACGTGGCGCGGGTTCGTGCCGCCGCCGGGGTGGGAATGAGCGTGGCGCCTTCCGGCGTCGAGGATTCGCCGTACGCCTGGATGCGACTGGGGCTGGCGCTGGTGCTGGGGACGGTCGGCGGCGTGGGGATGTGGTCGGCGGTGGTGGTGCTGCCGTCGATCCAGCAGGAGTTCGGGCTGGACCGGGCGGATGCCTCCTTGCCGTTCACGATGGTGACGATCGGGTTTGCGCTGGGCGGCGTGCTGATGGGGCGACTGGCCGACCGGTTCGGGGTGGCGCTGCCGGTGGCGATCGGGGGGGCGTGCCTCGGCGTCGGGTATGTGATTGCGGGAATGGCGCCGAGTTTGTGGGTGTTCACGGCGGCGTATGCGGTGCCGATCGGGTTGCTGGGATCGTCGGCGGTGTTCGGGCCGCTGATGGCGGATTCGTCGCGGTGGTTCATCCGCAACCGAGGAATTGCCGTCGCGATCAGTGCAGCCGGCAATTATCTCGCCGCAGCGATCTGGCCGCCGGTGGTGCAGCTGATGATCGACACGATCGGGTGGCGGACGGGGCACATCGTGATCGGGGTGGTTTGCGCCGTGGTGCTGATCCCGATGTCCTTGCTGGTGCGGCGGCGGCCGCCTGCGCATGCGCCGGTGGTGGCGGGGCAGGCGCATGGGGTGATGCTGCGCGGCATCTCGCCTGATCGGATGATGGTGTTGCTGTGCGTCGCCGGGGTGATGTGCTGTGTCGCGATGTCGATGCCGCAGGTCCATATCGTGGCCTATTGCGGCGACCTTGGGTACGGGGTGGCGCGCGGGGCGGAGATGCTGTCCTTGATGTTCGGGTTCGGGGTGATCAGCCGGCTGGCGACCGGATGGGTCGCGGACCGGATCGGTGGGTTGTGGACGCTGCTGCTGGGGTCGGTGCTGCAGGCCTGCGCGTTGCTGATGTATTTCGCGTTCGACGGGTTGACGTCGTTGTACGTGGTGTCGGCGCTGTTCGGGCTGTTCCAGGGGGGGATCATCCCGTCCTACGCGATCATCGTGCGGGAGTATTTTCCGGCGCGGGAGGCGGGGACGCGGGTGGGGATCGTGCTGATGATGACGATCCTGGGGATGGCGCTGGGCGGGTGGATGTCGGGCGCGATCTTCGACCTGACGGGTTCGTACCGGGCGGCGTTTGCGAACGGGTTTGCGTGGAACCTGGTGAACGTGGCGATTGCGATGCTGCTGCTGCGGCGAAGCCGGCCGGCTGCGCTGAAACCTGCCTTGGCCGTGTGATCCACGGCGGCGACGTGCCGCCTTCGCCGATCACACGGCAGCAATGGGAGAGACGACATGAGCGATGACAGCCTGCGTGCCAAGGGTACCGAAATGCGGACGAAGCTGATGGGCGAGGGATACGCCAAGCAGCTGAACGACACGCTCTACGCCGACCCGATCATGGTGAAGTTCCGTGAGCTGGCGACCGATATCGCGTTCGGGGCGGTGTGGACGCGGCCGGGGCTGGACCTGAAGACACGGGCGATGATCTGCGTGGTATCCGATACCGCGACGGGGCGCTATCCGGAGCTGGCGGTGCATCTGCGCATGGCGCGCAACCACGGGTGGACGGAGGAGGAGCTGACGGAGGCGATCCTGCACTTGTCGGTCTATGTGGGCCTGCCGTTCGTGCGCGAGGCGCTGATCGTGGCGAGCGAGACGTTCGCCATCCTGCGGGCGGAGGCGAAGTAGCGGAGGCCAGGGCTGTGCCCCACAGGCGCTAGTACACCCCGG
>Ga0105050_10006439_pt1 | contig 14563 bp, 12 predicted proteins | sample FRY01_FD_78088 | JGI IMG/M metagenome (GOLD analysis project Ga0105050, IMG submission 78088) | Freshwater microbial communities from Lake Fryxell liftoff mats and glacier meltwater in Antarctica - FRY-01 | ecosystem: Environmental > Aquatic > Freshwater > Ice > Glacier meltwater ... | reverse complement strand
GTTCATTACAGCAAAACCACATTTCTACTCTTCTGATTCATTAACACTAGATGCAAAAGGAATGGATATTTTGTCCGTTAAAATGGATGGAATAGATTTGACCTACATTTATTCTAATGATTTTTTGAGAATAAAACTTGGAAAGGAATTTAAACGATCTGAAAAATATACGATTGAGATAAATTATGTGGCTAAACCCGATGAGAGAACAACTGGTGGGAGCGCTGCAATTGTTTCAGACAAAGGCTTGTTTTTCATTAACCCTAAAGGTGACGAGAAAGGGAAAATGCCTCAAATTTGGACACAAGGGGAAACCGAATCAAGCTCAGTTTGGTTTCCAACAATTGATGCGCCAAACGCAAAAACAACACAAGAAATATTCATGACGGTTGACAGCAAATATGTTACCCTGTCGAATGGAAAAATGATTTCATCCAAAAAGAATGCAGACGGGACAAGAACGGATCATTGGAAACAAGATTTGCCGCATGCACCGTATTTGTTTATGATGGCTGTTGGCGAATTTAAAGTAGTAAAAGACAGCTATACGAAACTAGATGGCACAAAAATGCCAGTAAACTATTATGTGGAGAAAGAGTGGGAAGGTTCTGCAAAAGATATTTTTGGCGAAACGCCTGCAATGATAGGCTTCTTCTCGAAACTATTGAAAGTAGAATATCCGTGGGACAAATATGACCAAGTAGTAGTTCGCGACTATGTTTCTGGCGCAATGGAAAATACTGGAGCAGTTGTTTTTGGTGATTACGTTTACAAAACGAAAAGAGAATTGCTTGATAACAACGACAATTCGACAATCGCCCATGAATTATTTCACCATTGGTTCGGCGACTTGGTTACTGCTGAATCTTGGTCGAATTTAACGCTGAATGAATCCTTTGCAAATTATTCTCAATATCTGTGGGACGAATATCGACATGGGTTAAATGAAGCAGATTACCAGGCCAGCAATGAAGAGTATGGTTACTACCAATCGGCTCAAATGGGCGGATATCACGATTTGGTTTGGTACAATTATGAGGACAAAGAGGAAATGTTCGACGGTCATTCTTACAACAAAGGGGGTCGTATCTTACATATGCTTCGCAGCTATTTAGGGGATGATGCTTTTTTTGAAGGTTTATCGAACTATTTGAAAGCCAATGCATATAAAGCAGCAGAATTTCACCAATTGCGCTTAGCATTCGAAGAGGTTTCAGGGCAAGATTTGAATTGGTTCTTTAATCAATGGTATTTATCAAGTGGACATCCAACTTTGGAGGTTAAACAGATTAATGAAGCCGAAGATCAAATGGTTACATTAAGTGTACAGCAAACTCAAAACACAAATGACTTCCCAATGTTCCGTTTACCTGTTGATGTAGCGGTTTTTGATTCTAATGGAAAAAAAGTGCACCGCGTTTGGGTTGAAGGAGAGTCGAACGAGTTTACTTTCTTATACAGCGGAACTTTGAAGGCGGTTATTTTTGATGAACACAAGGTGCTTTTAGCAAAATTAGTTGAGGAAAAACCTGACGGCCAATACATTTATCAATATTACAATTCAGATAGATATAAGATTCGCAACCAATCTTTAACCGAGGGGTTCAAAGTAGGAGAAGCGTCATCTGAGCAAATGGTGTTGGATGCACTGAACGACGAATTTTGGAAGATTAGAACCGTTGCTATTGAAAAGTCTAGTTTATTGGAGGGCACAAACAAAGATGTTGCGCTAAGAATAATAAAAAACTTAGCAATTAACGATGGTATATCTGCCGTTCGCAGTGCAGCGGTAAATTATTTGGCGACAAATATGAACAACGGAGATCTGACAGCAGTTCTATCGATGATTATGGATAGTGATCAAAGTTATTTAGTTGTCGGTGGCGCTTTGAAAAACTTGAGTAAAGTTGATCCGAAAATGGCGATAACAAAAGCACAACAATTGGAAAAAGAAGAATCCAATAAAATGTTGACTACCATAGCGCAGATTTATGGAACTTACGGCGAAGAAAGTAAATGCGCCTTTTTCAAAGATATCTTGACGAGTGGTAAATTAGCCGGATTTGATGAGCTGAGCACATTGAATTCTTATACCATGTTTAATAGTAGAATGAGTGAAGAGCAAATCGAAAACGCTTTGCCGGTTTATAGCGATTTGAACAAAAACGGCGGATATTACACGAAAATGTTCATGGGACAAAACGTGGAGTACTTACTTCTATCACTTAATGAACGTAAAACAACTTTGACAGAAGAAATCGTTGAATTTGAAAAAAACAATGATGTCGCTTTGGCGGATAAAAACCGCCATCGAATTGAAAAAATTAACCAATTAATACTGAGCTTGGATAACGTGATGAACAAAGACTAATTTAGAGAAATCAGGTCTGGAGAAATTTATCCATTAGTTAAGAAGAAAAAGTTGTAGATTTTCACGAAAGTTTACATACCTTTGCGCAAAATTTGAAGGTTAATATTTCTAAAATGGCTCAAATGGCTTGGAACAACGGTTTAAAAACATTCATTTTATCATTGCTTGCTTTCGTTTTCACTTCTACAGTGTGGGCTAATGCAGAATCAGAAGGTCATCAAGGCGAAGAAAAACCCTTCAATGTCAATGAAATGATCATGCATCACGTGAAGGATGCTCATGAATGGCATTTGTGGGGACCTGAGCACGGAGGGACTTCTATTTATTTGCCCGTTATATTAATGGACAATGGCTTGAAGATGTTCTCTTCAGCCAATTTTTATCATGGGACACCAGGTTACGCAACAATAGGCGCAGACGATGAACAAGGGACGTATATGATGGGTGAAGGCCCTGCTGAAGGATACGCTTTGTTTCATGAGAAAATCTATAAACTACATAACGGCGAATTGCAATTTGAAGAAGGACATCCTCATAATGCAAAACCCATGAGCTTCTCGATTACTAAAAATGTTGTTTTCTTGTTCATGACATTTTTTGTCGTTATCGCATTAATGTTTAGTACAGCGAATTACTTCAAAAAGAATGGAGCAGTTGCACCTAAAGGCATAGCGAAATTCATAGAGCCTCTTATTCTTTTTGTCCGGGATGATATTGCCAAAGAAAATATTGGCGAGAAAAAATACATGAAGTATGTGCCGCTTTTGTTAACCATGTTCTTCTTTATTTTAGTTGCCAACTTAATGGGGTCAATCCCTTTGATTGGAGCCAATTTAACGGGCAATATATCTGTTACCTTATTTCTAGCAGTTGTTACTTTTTTTGTAACTTTATTTTCTGGGAACAAAAACTATTGGGGTCACATTTTCTGGATGCCGGGCGTTCCAGTTGTTATGAAATTTGTTATGGCGCCAATCGAATTGGTTGGCATACTTACAAAACCATTTGCCTTGATGATTCGTTTATTTGCGAATATTACGGCAGGACACATTATCGTTTTAGCATTGATTTCAATTATCTTTATAAATAAAAGCACATCTTGGGCAGCTTTATCTGTGCCAATGACTTTGTTTATTTCAGTGTTGGAATTGTTGGTTGCTTTCTTGCAAGCGTATTTGTTTGCGATGTTATCAGCCTTATTTATAGGAGCGGCGGTTGAAGATCATCATGGCGATGAGCACGATCACCACGAAGAAGTAGTAATTATTTAAATCAATATATATGTACGGAAGTATAGCAGCAATTGGAGCAGGTTTGGCAGTATTAGGTGCCGGAATAGGTATCGGTAGAATCGGTGGTTCAGCAATGGACGCGATCGCTCGTCAACCAGAAGCTTACGGAAAAATTCAAACAGCGATGATTATCTCTGCTGCATTGATCGAGGGTGTTGCCCTTTTCGGTGTCGTAGTTGGTCTATTGGGAGCTGCAAAGTAATTTCCATTTACATTTCTACCGCAACGGTTGGTTGCGGTAGAAATGATTTAAAAATTGATTAAAATTTAAAACACATAGAAAGATGGATTTAGTAATACCTGATTTTGGCTTGTTATTTTGGACAGCATTAGTCTTTGCTTTGTTGATGATTCTTTTGGCAAAATTTGCTTGGAAACCAATCTTAGGAATGGTCAACGAACGCGAGCAAAAAATTACGGATGCATTGGAATTGGCTGAAAAAACCAAAATAGAAATGCAAGCGATGCAAGCGCAAAACGAAAGTTTAATTCAAGAAGCAAGAGCGGAAAGAGATGCAATTGTTCGCGATGCGAAAGAAACGGCTAGTAAAATGGTTAATGATGCGAAAAATGGAGCTAAGATTGAAGCTGAAAAAGTGATGTCGAATGCACGTGAAATGATCAACTCTGAAAAAACAGCAGCTATCTCTGAATTGAAAAATCAAGTGGCTATTTTTTCTTTGGAGATTGCAGAGAAAATCATTCGTGGCGAAATGTCATCAGACGAAAAACAAAAAGCATTGGCTGAGAAAATGGCAGCAGATGTGAACTTGAACTAATAAAAGGTCATGAAACAAACTAAAGCAGCAATTCGCTATGCAACATCTTTATTAGAGCTGTCTCTTGAAAAAGGGAATCTCGACCAAGTTGCCGCGGATATGAAATATTTCTCTGATACCGTTGCTGAGAATCGTGATTTGGCTTTGATGTTAACTAATCCGATTATTGATGGAGGCAAGAAAGCGGAAATTTTCAAATTGATATTTGGTCAATTTGAAACCTTAACTGTATCGTTTTTCGATTTGATTACAAAAAACGGCAGAGAGGGTATTTTACCTGAAATCGCAGCAGCTTTTGAAGCGAAAGTAAAAGAGTACAAAGGAATCGTTACTGTGGAATTGATAACAGCAGTAGCATTAGATGAAGCGACTAAAACGAAAATCTTGGCGAAAGTGGATGCTTCCTTGCAAGGGACTTTGGAAGTAACAGAAACGATTGATCCATCTATTATTGGTGGATTCATTATAAAAATGGGCGACAAACAAATTGACGGTTCCATTTCAAACCAATTGAATAATTTAAAACAACGTTTAACTCACTAATCTTCGGATTAGTAGAATATACCATATTATGGCAGATGTAAAACCAGCAGAAGTTTCTGCAATTTTAAAAGAACAGTTATCAGGATTTAAATCTGAAGCTGAATTGCAAGAAGTAGGTACAGTTCTTCAAATTGGAGATGGTATCGCTCGTATTTATGGACTTACTGGCGCGCAAGCGGGTGAGTTGATTGAATTTGACGGAGGTCTTCAAGGTATCGTAATGAACTTGGAAGAAGATAACGTTGGAGCGGTATTGTTAGGTCGTTCTACTTTGGTAAAAGAAGGCGACACAGTAAAAAGAACTGGACGTATTGCTTCTGTACAAGTTGGTCATGGTATGATCGGTCGTGTTGTGAACACTTTGGGTGAACCAATCGACGGCAAAGGACCAATCACAGGTGATACATACGAAATGCCAATCGAAAGAAAAGCACCAGGTGTTATCTTCCGTGAGCCAGTTACTGAGCCAATGCAAACAGGTATCAAAGCGATTGACGCAATGATTCCAGTTGGTCGTGGTCAACGTGAGTTAGTTATTGGTGACCGTCAAACAGGTAAAACTACCGTTTGTATCGATACAATTATTAACCAAAAAGAATTCCACGATAGAGGAGAAACAGTTTTCTGTATCTATGTTGCAATTGGACAAAAAGGGTCAACTGTTGCAGGTATCGTTAAGAAATTTGAAGATGCTGGAGCAATGGCTTATACAGTTGTTGTTGCATCAAATGCTGCAGATCCAGCGCCAATGCAATTTTATGCGCCAATGACAGGTGCAGCAATTGGTGAGTATTTCCGTGATTTAGGAAATCCTGCATTGATCGTTTATGATGATTTATCAAAACAAGCTGTTGCTTACCGTGAGGTTTCTTTGTTGTTGCGTCGTCCTCCAGGCCGTGAGGCTTACCCAGGGGATGTATTCTACTTGCACTCTCGTTTATTGGAAAGAGCAGCGAAAATAATTAATGACGATACGATAGCTGCCCAAATGAATGACCTTCCTCCCTCTATGAAAGGAATGGTAAAAGGTGGTGGTTCATTGACAGCTTTGCCAATTATTGAAACACAAGCAGGTGATGTTTCTGCCTATATCCCAACAAACGTAATTTCAATTACAGATGGTCAGATATTCTTGGAAACGGATTTGTTTAACGCAGGTATTCGTCCAGCAATTAACGTTGGTATCTCTGTATCACGTGTTGGTGGTAATGCGCAGATTAAATCAATGAAAAAAGTAGCAGGTACGTTGAAATTGGATCAAGCACAATACCGTGAATTGGAAGCGTTTTCGAAATTCGGTTCTGATTTGGATGCAGCTACAAAATCTGTTTTGGATAAAGGGTCACGTAACGTAGAAATCTTGAAACAAAAAGAAGGAGATCCTTACCCAGTAGAAAACCAAATTGCAATGATTTATGTTGGTACAAAGGGATTGATTCAAAATGTTCCAATTGCTAAAGTGAAAGCTTTCGAAACAGAATATTTGGATTATTTACAAGCTAAACATGCTGACGTATTACTTGCTTTGAAAGCAGGTAAATACACAGACGAGTTGACAGATGTCCTTGGAAAAGTAGCAAAAGAATTAGCAGCGAAATATTAAATCTCACTTCCTCCTTTGGAGGGGGATTGAGGGAGGATAATTTAAGATTTAACAATATAGAATGGCGAATCTAAAAGAAATACGAAATAGAATTGTCTCCGTTGGTTCAACGATGCAGATTACGTCAGCTATGAAAATGGTGTCGGCTGCAAAATTGAAACGAGCTCAAGATGCAATTACGCAAATGAAGCCTTATGCAAACAAATTGCAGGAGATTTTGGGTAACTTGAGTGCAACATTGGACCTTTCTGAAAATGCTTACTCGGAATCGAGAGAGGTGAAAAACATTTTGATTATCGCCGTTTCTTCTAACCGTGGATTGTGCGGTGGTTTCAATAACAATATCATCAAAAAAGTAAATACGCTGGTTGCTGGGGAATACAAAAACCAAAACCCGAAAATACTTTGTCTTGGCAAGAAAGTTAGAGATGTTTTTAAACGTTCTGACTTTTATTACACAAACGAAGAGTTAGCGAAAGCCGAAGATATTTTTTATGATTTAACGTTCGAGCACAACTCCCAAATCGCTGAAGAGTTGATGAAACGTTTCCTGAACAAAGAATTTGATAAAGTTGTCGTAGTTTACAATTCATTTATAAACGCGGCTTCTCAAGACGTAAAAGCAGAACAATTTTTGCCAATCGTTGCTAACTTACAAGAAGGAAACGCAGCAGGAGATTATATCTTTGAACCTTCGAAAGAGGAAATAGTTGAAGATTTGATTCCTAAATCATTAAAAATCCAATTGTTTAAGAACTTGTTGGACTCAAATGCATCGGAGCATGGAGCGCGTATGACCGCAATGCATAAAGCAACGGACAATGCGAGCGAAATGCAAAAAGAATTGAAATTATCATACAACAAAGCACGTCAAGCTGCTATTACAAACGAAATCTTAGAGATCGTTGGTGGAGCAGAAGCTTTGAAAAATTAATATTAGATTCCAGAATCTAGAGCCCAGTCCCGATAACTATCGGGACTGGGCTTTTTTACTTTAAAAACCTCCAATCCATCAGTTCCGATTCATCGGAACGTTCCAGACTCCATGCCCCATATTCCCAAAGAAAACGACTAACTTTACCAAAAAACCAAAAAAATGCTTGGCCTCAAATTAGCAACCGACCCACGTTGGGTGAATATCGTAGAATCAAACATCGAAGAAATTTTGACTGATCATGCTTGGTGCGAACAAAAAGCAGCGACGAATGCGATATCAATCATTGTAAATAATTCTGAAAAACCTGAATTGGTTTCGGATATGATCAAGTTGGCGCAAGAGGAAATGGACCATTTTGAGCAAGTTCACGAATTGATTAAATCCCGAGGATTGGAATTGGGCCGCGAGCGAAAAGATTCTTACGTGAACGAATTAGCACGCTTCATGAAAAAAGACGGAAGTCGCGATCACGCTTTAGTGGATAGATTGCTATTTTCAGCCATGATAGAAGCCAGAAGCTGCGAACGCTTTAGAACTTTATCATTAAACATAAAAGACGAAACCTTAGCCAAATTCTACCACGACCTTATGGTCTCCGAAGCCGGACATTACACACTTTTCTTGAAATACGCCAAAACCTACGGCAAAAAAGTAGAAGTAGAAAAACGCTGGCAAGAATGGATTGAATTTGAATCAGAAGTTATTCAACGATACGGCAAAGAAGAAACAATCCATGGGTAATTAACCGCAGAGTGCGCAGAGAGTTTCGCGAAGAAAATTGAGATGTATTGGAAAAAGATCCGCGTAAATCGGCTAAATCCGTGTCATCTGCGTTGAATATTCCATCCTACGTCTTCGACTCCGCCTTGTCCGCCGAGCAGGAGGGTCAGTCAGCTGATAAAAATCTCACGACAAACAACATAAAATCCCTTTTAAATCTTACAAAATCCGTGTCATCCGCGTACCAAATTCTCACTCCAGCTAATCCGCCGACCGATCAGCCCATTCTTTCGCCACCAATTCCATTTCATCAAAGAATTCTTTACCGTAAGCTCTGGTAATCGGCTCTTTTAGGAATTTGTAAACAGGAACATCCAATTTATCACCACAAGCACAAGCTGGCGAACAGATATCCCATTCATGGTAATCTAATGCAGTCACGTTGTCGAAACGTTTTTCCCGAATAGGATACAAATGACAAGAAATTGGTTTTTTGAAATCTGTCTTTCCTTCTGTGTAAGCTTTTTCCACAGAGCATTTTGCCGTGCCGTCACCATCAAAATAGACAAACGCACATTCTCCACCATTGATTAAAGCCGTAACAGGCTCATTGTCTTGATCGATATAGAAAACACCGTTTCTCTCCACTTCAGCTATTCCTTCTGGCCGCATGTATGGTAAATAATGCTCCAAATTATTTTCCAAAATATCTACTTCTTCAAATGTTAAAGGAGCACCTGAATCTCCTTGCACACAACACGCGCCCTTACAGGCGATGAGGTCGCAAATGAATTTTCGGTCAAAAAGCTGTGTGGAAACTACTTTGTCTTGGATATTTACTAACATGGCGCAAAGGTCGTTAAAGTTTGGAATAATAACAATTACTTCTTAGATTTGATAAAAAGACTTTAAAGTTTTTAAATCACTATTGTACAGAACGAAACCACGTTAAAGAATAAAATCAAATCTACCAATTGTATTCATGGTTCTGTTTTTTTTGCTTGCCGCAAGAAACAGCCTCAGATGAATACAGTGCAAAATGCGTGTGATTGTTTAAATGAGGTTAGTGCGGAATTCACAATTGAAGAAGTTACATCTTACAGTCAACCCTGGGAAAAACGAACGGAAACAGATACAACATTCATGAAAACAAATGTAGCTTTTACAGCTAAAGAAAAAGATGCAGAATATACATGGTGTATAGGATCGGAAATTATCACAGATAAAACATTTGCCCGCTATTTCGGTTACACTTCAGCAGGTCAAAATATAAAAGTTACTTTGGTGGTGAAGAAAAAAGCGAATACAGCTTGCTTTCCCAATGATGATGGTTCTGATTCCATAACCAAGGTTTTTCATGTAGCTCCTTTTATTTTAGATACAGGTATTGATTATGTATTTCCTCCATTGGAAGGAACCTACCGTATGAAATCAAATTATCTAACTGATAGTTTTGATATAAGCAAAAATTTTCAAGCTACGGCCATGTTCAACATCCAAAATTACGACGGTGAAGGTTCAAACTGCATAAACACAGCACAATTCACAGCCTTAAATTACCGTCAAGTTTTTTCTGAGCTTTCAGAGGGAAATGGTTCAGGATCAGCTTGCAAACAACTAAGTGGATATATTCACAACCAAATGAACGGTAAAACCGTGATGCATTTTACATTGTACACCCCAAACAATCCATATTACCAAGTACTGGATTACGAAGGACGGAAACTTTAAAAAACAATAAAATGAGATATTTTGCATTAATTCTATTGTTGTCATTAACGATGACAGCCTGCAACAAAGAACCCCGCTTTTCCAAAAAGCTGATGAAAGGCGAAACTTGGAAAATATCTGGGCTAACAGTCGATGATGAATACTATGGTTATTACGGCAACTGGCTTGTAACACAAGATGTAAATATTTACGATTCAGTTCCGAGCATACAATGGTCGGGCAATGGACAAACCGCAATGTTCCAATGGCAATTTCAGGACAAAGGCAAAACCTTTGAAATTTCTTACAAAGACCCAACCTGCGTAAATTGCTCAACCCCGCCTGAAGATTTAGACTTGCAATGCTATTACCTCTCGGGAAAATATGAGGTAGAAGTGCACAAAAAAGATAAAATGCGCTTCCTTAGCAACAATACAATTGGTTTTCCAGGGCAAAAAGTGGTGATTAGTATTGATAGAAAGTAGCGCGAACTTTAAAATGTAGAATTACCATGGTTTAAGAGGCACGATTGAACATAAAACTACAGGTATTTAGACAATGTTAAAATGTTAAATTTTTATTTAGTTGTTAAAAAATTTGGAGATTTTTTTTTTCTCTAATTACTTTTAAATCTAATTTAAAAACTTAATTTATGAAAAAAGCGCTATTACTACTAGGCATTCTTTTATCAGGTTTCTCATTTGGTCAATTCAACACATCTTGGTTGAATAACCTTAATTCTACAACTTCGTCGGGCTACATTGGCTTGGGAACTCAACCCACATCAGCCGCTACAACTCCCTTCCCGTCTTACAATTTGCATCTGCACGGAACTTCAAATTATACATGGACAGAGCCTGGATTAACGGAGAACGTCCTGCCGCCAGTTCCTTATGGAAAAACCACACGATTGGGTTTGACTAATACCACAACAGGAATGACCGAAAACGATGGAGCTCTTTTTCAAATGAGCGAATTAGACTTCTATATTAAAAACCAAGAAGTAGGAGATATGATTCTTCGATCAGGAAATTCTCTTTTAAATTTCAGAGGAGCAACGGGCAGACTGGACATTGGCTATAACCCTGGAACTTCTATCTTAAACGCCAAATTTAGTATAGTTAGTAGCGATAATGGTTTATACATAAGAACAACAGCAGCCACGAAATATGGAATGTCTTTGAACACAAGATCCACCGCAGACGCTATTCAAGTTTTCTCAACAGATGTCAACCCAACTTTAAAAAACTTTAAAGTAACGGGTAGTGGAGAAGTATTTGCCAGAAAATATACTACAACGATAAATAACATACCGGATTACGTTTTTGAATCTGATTATGAATTGTTGTCTTTTTCAGAATTAAGAACTTTTATTACCACCCTCAAACATTTGCCTAATGTACCATCTGCATCCGATTATGAAGCAAATGGTGTAGAATTAGGAGAAATGAATCGTGTTTTGCTTGAAAAAGTGGAGGAATTAACCTTATACATTCTTCAATTGGAAGAAAGAATGAAAGTGGTTGAAAGTTCAAAATAAAAGGAGTTACTTTTATTAAAACAATTTGATTATGAAATGGATATTTTTTATCTCTGTCCTTTTGTTGCTGACTTTTGGCTGCAGGAAGAAGCAGCCAGATCTTAATCCAGCGCAAAATGCTTGTGACTGTTTAATACGACAACGGTCTACTTTCGAAATGGGAGAGATAGCCCAAAATTTATTTATCGATTTGGATACAATAGTGGTTCCAATTGATTATATGGATGGAAATCCAGCAAATTTTGATTATAATAATCCAGTCAATGTAGAATTTAGTTCTAACAATCCAAATGCAATATCCTATGAATGGATTGTAGGTAATAATCAGCCTGTAATAAAAAATGACAGAAATTTTTCTTTATCTTTTGGAGGTGCTTTAGGGACAATTCCTGTTAAATTAATAACAAAAAGTAAATTAAATACAATGTGTATACCAGATGATGACGGATATGATACCATTGTTAGATTACTAACATTAATCAATATTGATCCACATCCTTTAACAGGGCTATATTATGGTATTAATAATAATTTTCCAGGAAATATTTTTAGTGTTGAAATTGATACGTTTAGGTCTGAAAATAATCCAAACCAAGTTTATTTTGGAATTAAAAATCTACCTCAAGGCAACACTTTTGATCGATTTAACATCTTTGGGACATCCTTTTTTCAGGGAATTAGCGAATCTGGAGGATCAAATAATTATGTCCAATTTGCATCCAATGGAATAAATAGCGGTTTATTTGATTATAAATCGAGAAAGATTGAAATTAATTACAGTGCATATTATCTTGATTTAAATTATAACATAATAGATTATTTTAACAACACAGTATTTTCTGGTACTAAGAATTAAACAAAGAAATATGAAAAAAATTTATTTAATATTTTTGCTAAGTTTTACATGCTCACTTAGCTTTAGCCAGATAAATGTTAATGTTCCATCTGTAGGCTGTCCAATAAATACATATTCCACAAACCCAAATTCTTACAATAACCAAGTAGACCCAAATAATTTAAAAAAGTGGGATTGGATGACTGAAGACTTTGAAGTTTATTATCAAATCCCTGGACAAGGAACAGCTGGATTTTCAACAATTATTAGAAGCCCGTTTTTTGAGTTAATTTCTAATTCAAATACACAACATTTCATTGATCAAATACAAAAGGATTTCTCACCAGAAAGCGGTTGGGAATTACTCTATCACAACTTTGGTAGTCCGACTCAAGGCATTAAAAATCCTTATTTTATGTTATATAATCGCATTACGGGAGTTATAAGAGCATTTGCTAATATAAAAAACTCAGGTAATCAATCTGTAAATTTGGCGACGTTGACATTGAGCTTTCATAATAAAAGGAGGACAGCAATATTTAATCAAATGGGTTCAATAAGTAATGGAGTCAACAATTTTGAGGCAAAAGCTCGAGGTATAGTTAACAACCGTTATGTAAATTCTGGGATAAATGATAATTTCTATTGGTTGTGGGCAGACTATTATACTCATTATGATCCTTGCACATGTGGATTAGAAAGTGATTTAATATTTGTTGTTAGCTTAATCACAGACACTCAGGTAGAGCTAAGTGTAAATGGAGTAAATACTACTGTTGTTAATACTACTGGGGGGAATAATTCAATACCTAGTGAAACACCTTTCACAGGGCTGAAGCAATATTTAGATTTCGGAACAGGCATAGTCCAAGATGTTGGTGGTGCTTTTAGTAGTGCAAATCAAAGCTTTAATCAGGGCGTTCAATTGCAAACCGATGCGAATAATTTTGTTTTGAATAATGAGGAGTTGTTTGGGTCCGAGAATACTGGAGAAATAATATCAATACTCGGCAATTTATTATATGAAGTCCCAAAAGTTGCCTCTTGGATGGGATTAGCAAGTAATTTAATAACTACAATTCCTAAAATAGTAGGGGGATTTAATTCTTTAACTGCTGGAGAAAAATTAGAGGCGATTAATAATACAACTTCAATAACAACAATTAATACAAAATTAAAAGTATCAGGTAACCTTATACAATCATCAGTATTTTTAGAAGAAATAATGGCACTTCCGGGTTCGGTTCAAACAGGTCTCCCTCCCTATCGCAAGCCAGTATATGATAATGTTTTAGGCGTATTTAATTTAATGGAGCAACCGTTAATTACACTTTCTGAGTACAAAGCACCGTCCGAGTTAATTCTTTCGTATGGAGGGATTTGGGAAAACAATAGTACATGGGATGTATTTCCAAAAATTTACCACGCAAAAGTGATGAATGAGTTAAAACCGGTTGTTAATCCAGCCTCTGGGCTCAAAATCGTAAGTTTTGAGAGTAGGGTAGAGTATATAAACCGAGAAGGCCTAGCGCACCAATTCAAAGGTCCTTTTATGCCAGGGAAACTCAAAACATTTTTTCAATTTGACTTTTTGGATGTGACAATATTTGATAGACAATCCTATTATGAATCCATCGGATATGATGTTTTATTGTTTGATAAATCTAATTTTAATACGTCTTACAAATGGGACAAAGCACTTATTTCTACCCCGTATTTTAATCAAGGTTGTTTTACAAGTACAAATTTGTTTAGTTTCTCTAAACCAGAAAAAATTAATGTCAAAGTAAACGTAGTTCTTGAGCCAATAAACCCAAATAGTAAACACGAAAAGGTTTTGCTATCCTACACTTACCCAGCTAAACTGATTAACAAATACCCATTAGAGCCATATATCATTGAGAATACAATAGATAATGTTGTATATCATAAAGATTTTTCTGCGCTGGATTTAGGTATAACTATACCAGGAGTGACCCCAACAACAATTAATACGGGAGGTACAATATTTCTTCAAGATCTTGTAATATCTTCAAATATGGATTATGTTGGAAATGTCATTGTGGGTAACAATGTAAAGTTGGCGGAAGGTAATTTTTCAATAAATGTTAAAGGAAATATAAGTTTTGTTCATTCCCCAATACTTATGCCGATGTCTGGACCAATCGATCCGAATAATTTTAACATAACCTTTAATTCAACAAAGGAAATTGCTGTTTTACCAAACGTGATC
>Ga0105050_10006436_pt1 | contig 14565 bp, 17 predicted proteins | sample FRY01_FD_78088 | JGI IMG/M metagenome (GOLD analysis project Ga0105050, IMG submission 78088) | Freshwater microbial communities from Lake Fryxell liftoff mats and glacier meltwater in Antarctica - FRY-01 | ecosystem: Environmental > Aquatic > Freshwater > Ice > Glacier meltwater ... | reverse complement strand
GTGCGCTGAGCCGCGACATTCCCGCGTGACAATGGCCGGAGCGGGGTTTGCCACGCGTCGCCACCGCTGGCCTGTGCCATTCGACAACCGGAGTATGCGAAGATGACCCTTCCCCCCAAAGCCGGTGCCGGATTCAAGCCACAGCTTTTTCAGGCGATCCGTGCAGTGCAGGCCGAAGCCGGGCGCGCCCGGACCATCATCGACCTTGCGGCGGAGGTGCATCTTGCCCGCGCATCATGACTTTCCCCACGCGTTCGGCGCCGGGATCGGTTCGTGCGCGCTGCCCTGTTCGAGGTGGCCGTTGCCGTCATCAGCCCCGGTGATGCCGCGATGACCGAGGCGCGCCTGTCCGGATCGAGCCTGATGATCGCCGCCGAAACGGCCGCATTCGGCGAATTTGGCCACAACCCCCAACCGATGCTCGTCCGCCTGACGCAGGCGGGGGCCATCGTCATCCCCGGAAAGGTAATCTCATGATCCCCATCATTCGCGACCTGACTGCCCTGCCGGACCGTATCCCACCTGATGTCGTCGCGCTCGCGCCGCACATTTTTGCCGGACACGGTGTTCTTTCAGCCCGGCCGCACCACGGTCGAGGCGCTGTTCACCATCAAGGATTCCCTCCGGATCCCGTTCAAGGAATAATATGCCCTGCTGCCGATCCCTTCGGATCTTGCCGCCGTGCCGGAAACCATGGCGGAACAAGTGCTGTCGATCCGGTTAACTCCGGACCTTTTCACCCGCTTTACCGCACCTGGTCTGCTGGTCATGCCTGCGGTGATCCAAAGCTTCGGCTATCCCGATACCCGGGTCGCGCATGGACTGTGGGCTGCGGCCTTTCTGGCAAGCATGGCGCGCGGCCCGTGGTCATGGTCGCTGAACCGGGTTTCGGGGCCGGACGGGGCCTGCGCCGCATCGGCGCAGTACGCGCTGCCGGCACGATGATACGCGCAGCCGCTCTTGGATTTGCGCTGGCGCTATGGTCGGTGCCGGTAACAGCACAGGACACAGGTTTCGCGCGCGACTGGCCACAAACCGATTTCGGCAGGGTTACGATCAATCTGGCCGAAGTGATGTCGGGCGGGCCGCCAAAAGACGGTATCCCGGCCCTTTCGGACCCAAGCTTCATTTCCGCCGCCACCGAGACGCGGCTGGAGCCGCGCGAACCGGTCATGACATACGCCCCCGCAGGGCTGCCAGCCCGCGCATATCCGATCCGCTATCTGATGTGGCATGAAATCGTGAACGACGTTGTGGCCGGTCAACCCATCGCCGTGACCTTCTGCCCGCTGTGCAACGCCGGCATGATCTTTGACCGCCGCCTTGGGGGGCAGACGCTCAGCTTCGGTGTCTCGGGTCTTTTGCGCAATTCCGACATGATCATGTACGACCGCGAGACCGAAAGCTGGTGGCAGCAGGCGGTTGGCGAAGGCATCGTCGGGCGTCATGCCGGGGACAAGCTGACCCAGAAGGTCGCCTGGATGGAAAGCTGGCAGGCGTTCCGTGCCGCCCATCCCGACGGTCTGGTGATGGACGAACCCGACTGGCAACGCTCTTACGGCCAGAACCCCTATGTCAGCTATGACAGTTCGATCCGGCCTTTCCTTTACGAGGGCGAAAACCCGCCGCACGGCATCGCGCCGCTGGCCCGCGTGCTGCGGGTGGGCAATCGCGCCTGGCCACTGGACCGTCTGCGGCAGGCCGGAACGCTGCGCGAAGCGGGGCTGATCATCACCTGGACCGAAGGGCAGGCCTCGGCGCTGGACAGCGCCAGCATCGGCGCGGGGCGCGAGGTCGGCAACATCCGGGTGCGCGACGGCGCGGGGCGCGACGTGGTGCATGACATTCCGTTTGCCTTTGCCTTTCACGCCTTCTTTCCGGATGGTCAATGGATGCGGGGAAACTGAATGGACCTGATACTTGTCTATCCCGCGGGGCTTTTGACCCTGATATCCCCTGTGTTCTGCCGGTGCTGCCGATTGTGCTGACAAGCAGTTTTCAGGCCGGGGCGGTTTCGCCCGTGCTGTTGGTCCTTGGGCTGGCAACAAGGATCGCGGCTTTCGGAATGATCGGGCTGATTGCCATGACCGTGGTGATCGACATCTTTGCGCGCAGCGCGCCGCCCGAGGTGATCGGGGCCTTGTTCGATGCCAGCCCCCATGACCCGATTTCAGACCTGCGCCTGTTGTGGATCACGGTGCTGGCCGTCCCTGCGGTGCTTGGCGGCGGCGGGTTGTCACTTGATGCCTTGATCCGGCGTCTGTGGCACCGGGGCGTAGGGTAGCCCGCCGGGAAAGCCCCGGCGGGCAACACATCATTCCATGCTGTAGGCGGCAAAGGCCGGATCAATCGGTGTGCCGGCCAGGTGATTGGCATAGTTCGAGAAGGTCTTGCAGGCGATGGCAAGGACGATGCCCAGAACCTGCTGCTCGCCGTATCCCGTTGCAAGGAACGCATCGACGGCAGGTTTGGTGGGATTGCCGCGGGTTTCCACCATCAGTTGAGTAAACGCGGAAAGCGATTGCAGTTTGGCGTCGGGCAGCGGCTTGCCCGCCCGAAGGGCTGCCAGCACATCGGGGGCAACGCCCGACATCTTGTCGGCGATCATCGAATGGGCGGCCATGCAATATGTGCAGCCATTGGTGCGGCTGATCGTCAGGAACACCACTTCCTGTTCCGCAGGCACAAAGCCCGCCGTCTTGCGAAAGTTGTCATAGGTGGACAGATATCCCATCAGAACCCCGGGCAGCTTGCCCATGTAGCCATACATGTTCGGCACAAAACCGAACTTGGCCTTGGTGGCCTCCAGTGCGGCCTTGACCTCGCCCGTGGCTGTTTCGATGGTTTCGGGTGTCATCGTCATCATTGGCGTTCTTGTCATGGCAGTCTCCAAAATAAAAGAATGATCGTTCTGTAAATTGACTTGAGCCGGGCCGCCACCTATTTCCAGAACGTAAAGTTCAAAAAGAAGTGATGCGATGACGGACGTCAGACCGATTGAAAAGCCGCCGCGTGGACGGCCAAGGGGTTTCGAGGCGACCGCAGCGGTCGAGGCCGCGACCCGCCTGTTCTGGGCCGAAGGCTATGAGGCCACATCGGTTGATGACCTCTGCAAGACCATGCAGATGCCGCGCGCCACGCTCTACAGCGCCTTTGGCGGCAAAGAGCGGCTCTTTCTGGCCGCGATCGACCATTATGCGACAACGCGCCTCGCGCCGCTGGCTGCGGCCCTTGGCCCGAAAGGCAGTTTGGTGCAGGATCTGACGGCGTTCTTCGATCAGGTGGTCGTGCTCGCCACGCAAGACGCTGCCAACCCCGGCTGCCTGATTTCCTGCGTGCTGTCGGACGCGGCGGGGGCAAACCCGCTGTTTCGCGCGGAACTCGACCGCCGCTATGCGGGGATGGAGCACAAGATTGCTGCCCGCCTGCGCCTGACGGGCGAAGCCTTGCCGGCGCCGCCCGAGGTGCTGGCCGTTCTGCTGGCATCGGTCGCACGCGGGCTGACGCTGCGGGCACGGTCCGGGGCCACGGCCGCAAACCTGCGCCCGGTGGCTGCCGCCGCCGCGCGGGTCTATGTTCAGCCTGCGGGCGTCTGACCTTTCGAGATCGTCTTCCACAGATGCGTATAGCGATACTTGCGACGCATTTCGTCGGTCATCTCGGTGACGCGCACATGTTTCTTGATCCCGGCTCCTTCGAGAATGCGGTTCATGAAGTTGTAAAGCGAAATCACGGAAATGATATCGAACAGCCCCTCTTCGGAAAAACCGGCATCATAAACGGCTTGCGCATCGGCCATGCCGACCCCCGCCGGATCGACGGTCAGCCGCCGCGCATAGGCCAGCACCGGGCGCATGCGTTCGGGCACGCCGGGGTGTTCAAGGTCAACCTGCACATTGCCGAATACCTCGGCCGGTATGCCCCACGCCTTGGCGTGATCGCGGTGCGCCGAAAAGCAATAGTGGCAGCCGTTGACCGATGACACATAGGCCGCGATCAGCTCGCGCTCGGCAATGGTCAGTTCGCTGTCGTTGCGCAGAATGGCGTCGTGATATTCCAAAAGCGGCAAGATGCCCCGCTCCGGGAATTTCTTGAACAGGGCAAGAAGTTCAAGGTTCTGGATCGACGGGAAATGTGACATGCGGGCCTCCTCGGCGTATGGGTTCGGCCAAACAGACGCCATCGGAACCTGGCGCGCAAGGGGCTGACACCTGACGGATCGGCAAGCAGTTTTTTGGGCATCGCAGTGTAACAAGCTGATCTCGGGACGGTCCTGAAAAAGTTCGGACGACGTAAAGGGATGGATCAACGGTGCGCCGAATCCCGCGCTTTCGCCTGAAACGCCTCGGGAAAAGCCTTGAGACAGCACGAAGCCAATCCTTTTCGCCCTTCGCTGTCCTGTCCATGCCAGTCCCGCCGCAGGGGATAGAACCGAGGTCAGCGCGCTGGCGGCAGCCGCGTCAAGGCGCTGAAATCCCGGGTGCAGGCCCTTCGCCCCATTCCAGCAAATGGGGATCGAACCCGTGCACCAGATGCGGCTTTATCACCTGAAAATAGGGCGACAGGTCGAAATCGCGCGGCGTGAACAGCGAATGGTGGCGAATGTGCAAGATCTCGCGCCGGGCAAAGTTGGACCCCTGCCGCGCCTTGATCACCCGCACATCCGGCAGGATCGGATAGCGCACCGACTGGAAGGCCTGCGCAATCAGCGACGAACAGATGGCCCGCGTCGGATCCCCCGCGCCGAGGGACAGCATCCGCCGCCGCCAACGCACCGGCACGGGCGGCGTGGGCACGAAATAGCGCAGAAGGTCGAAAATGTTGCGCAGATCGTATTTCAGCCCCAACCGGGCGGCCATGAAACCTGTGACGGCGCGGCGTTCCTCGGGCGAAAGACCGACGGGTCGGCAGATGCGGGTGTTGTAGCGGGCGTATTTCGACAGGGGGGCCGATACACATCCCTCGCCCAGATTGACCTCGATCAGGCGGTGCGGCTCGCTGGTGCCTGCCGGGTTGGGCATGTTGTCGCCGACAAACATGGCGGCATGGGACCAGGTGGATTGTGTAAGGTATTTGATCGCATTGGAAATCCGCTCGCGGCCTTCGATCAACAACACGTCACCGGGCCGCAGGACCTGGCACAGCGTTTCGAAGTCGGAAGGGGTGAAGGGGTTATATCCGGCACTCGGCCGGTTCAACCGGCGGGCCAGACGCCGCCCGATCCTGTCCAGAAATGCGTCGGTGGATTGCTTTGCCTCGGTGGTCATCCGGCACCTTCCGTCATCGGCATCCGCCTTTCTTGCAAGACAACTTTACTGCCTCGTTGTTACACGAAGGCGCAGCAGATGTCGGCCTCGCCGCAAATGTCGGCCTTGCAGTAAATGGCGCGCACCGGACGACCGAACAGCCGCGGGAGCGATTGCGTGGGCCCCGGCATGCCCGCCAGTGCTTCCCGCCAGTGCTGCCACAGAAATCTGTCATGGCCACAACCGGTCAAAGAAGCCGAAGCAGCGGCGCAAATCGGGGTCGGGGTCCGTCACCTGCGCTGCAAGCCCGGATCCGGCTTGGCCGCCGCCGCAAACGCCCACGATTGCGTGGCTGCGAACACCAACCCGTGATCCGCGTAACAATAAACGCCGCCCAACGGACTGTTAGTTGGGGACCCTTTGCGGGTTCCTTCAAACTGACGGGGAGAATGACATGACAATGATAAAATCGACCGTAGCGGCCGATTTGTTACCGTTTTCGGTCGCACGCAAGAAAAAATGCCAGACACACACTTTGGAGGGGACAAGAATGCAATTCTCAAAGGCAGGCCGGGCGGTCAGGGGCGGCGCAATCGCGATTGCCGCTTTTTCGGCATTACCCGCCGGGGCGCAAACCATCGACCAGAGACTTGACGCGCTGACGGCACGGATCGATCAACTGAGTGTCGGCGCGCCCTCGCAGACAGGACCGGGGTTTCAGATCGCGCCCAACACACGGCTCGAATTCTACGGCTATGCGAAACTCGATTTCATTCAGGATTTCGACGCCGATCTTGGCGATGAAATTTTCGGCGTCACGGTGATTGCGCCCGGTACGGAATCGGATACTACGTTCAGCGCCCATGCGCGCCAATCGCGGTTCGGCTTCAAGACCTATACCGACACCAGCTATGGCGAGCTTGTTACCCGCATCGAAGGCGATTTCTTCGGCGGCGGCAGCGATGGGTCGGGACAGTTTCGGTTGCGCCATGCCTATGGTGAATTCGGCCCGTTCCTCATTGGTCAGACATGGGGGCTGTTCACGCCGATCGACAGCTATCCAAACTCGCTCGATTTCCAGGGTACGGCCGGTATTCCCTTCAACCGGCCCATTCAGGCACGCTATACCCATGACTTCGGCAATGGCTTTAACGCGATCGCGTCGCTTGAACGCGATTCCGCGGATTCAAGCGGTGACGATGCATTCGGTGGTTCAACAGGTGCGCGGGTACCGTCGCTAAACGGCGCGGTGACCTACGCCTTTGGTGACAACTTCGTCAAGCTGGCCGGTATTTACCGGCAACTGGACGGCGCCACCGAAACGGTCGATGGTTATGGCATCAACCTTTCCGGCCATGCCGCACTTTGGGAGGGTGGGTTGCTGCAAGCATCGCTGACCACGGGCGAGGCGATCGGCAGCATGGATGTGTTCGGTTTGCCCGATATTTCCGGCAATGATGCGCTTGCGCACTCGGGTATCACCATCGGCATCACCCAGAAGATTTCGCCCAAGGTCAGCATCGCATTGGTTGGTGGCTACAGCGATACCGATTTTGGAACCGATCTTACCGCAATCGAGAATATCACGACCGTGCACGCAACAGTGTACTATAATCCGATGGAAAAAGTCAGCCTTGGCGTCGAATTCATCTACGCCGATGTCGAACGGTTCAACGGCACGTCGTTTGATGCAAGTCGCCTGCAAGCCTCGGCGCAGTTCGACTTCTGAGACCAGCGCAGATCAAAGACCAAGGCTGGCGGATCATTTCCGCCAGCCTTTGACGTTCTTGATCCCGGCAGGGTGGCGGCAGCGCGAAATCGAGCGCCAGCCAGCCAAGTGCCAGACTGCCGCTCTGCTGACGTTGATATCATGGTGCGATCCAGAGAGACGCCATGAGAAAAGACCACAGGATGCAGCCGCTGCGAGAGGTCGTGATCGCGGCCACACCGCTTGCGGCTCAAAGCCCGGCCCGATGCGCAGGGCTAGCTGGGGTTGGCAGGCGGCATGGCGGTTAGGGCAAGAACATCGGCGGGGGTCATCGGGTTTTCGGCTTTCTTTGGGTCAGGCAAGTGCCGTGACGATCAGCGCCTGGCCGTGCAGCGTTCGGTGCACCGGGCATTTGTCGGCGATGGCCAGAAGGCCCGCGCGGTCATCTGCCGAAAGCTCGCCCTCAAGGCGGATGGTACGGTGAAACACATCCACCTTGACCTTGGATTTGTCGCAGCCGTCGCATTCTTCGGGATGCGATTTGTTGTGGGTCACGTCGCAGGCCACAAAGGACAGCTTGATGCTCTTGCGGCGCGCGTACATCCTGATCGTCATCGTGGTGCAGGCGCCAAGCGCCGCCGACAAAAGCTGATAGGGGCTGGGGCCCTGATCGGTGCCGCCCATCGCGACCGGCTCATCGGCAACCAGCTGGTGCTTGCCGCCGATGGTGATGTCTTGCCGAAAGCCACCGGCTTCGGCTTCGGCGACACGCACCACGCCCTCGGGCGCGTCGGGTATGATCGGCTCAGACGCAAGATGCAGATAGCGCGACGACCAGGCGGAAATCAGATCGGCGGCATATTCAGCATCGGCCTCGCGGGTCAACAGATGATCGGCGTCATCAAGGGACACGAAGCTTTTCGGGTGTCTGGCCGCCAGAAAGATCGTGCTGGCGTTGTCGATGCCCACCACCGCATCATGCGGGGCATGCAGCACCAGAAGGGCGGCCCCCAGCCGTGGCAAGGCATCGGCCAAAGAGGCCGCCGAGATATCGTCAAGGAACTGTTTGCGGATTTCGATCTCGCGCCCGGCAAGGTTGACCATGGCGTGGCCGCGCTCGCGGATCTCGTCCAGCTTGCCGCCGAAGTTATGCGCGACATGGCCGGGGGCAGCCGGCGCGCCGATGGTGACCACGGCCCGCAGCGACGCGATCCGGGGTGCCGCCTTGAGCGCCGCCGCCCCGCCCAGCGAATGACCGATCAACAGTTGCGCAGGCATGCCTTGCGCCGCCATCCAGTCTGCCGCTGCCAAAAGATCAGCCACGTTCGACGAGAAGTTGGTGTTGGCGAACTCGCCGCCCGAATGGCCAAGCCCGGTAAAATCGAACCGCAGCACGGCGATGCCAAGGGCTGCAAGCCGTCCGGCAATCCGGCGGGCAGCGGCAATATCCTTGGAGCAGGTGAAACAATGCGCCAGAATGGCCGCTGCGCGTAGAGGGCCTTCGGGCTTGTCCAGCCGTGCGGCCAGCATGACGCCAGCCGTAGCCGGGAAACTGATCTTTTCGCTGTGCATGTCTTGACCCTTTTTCAGAGGGTCCGGGCCGATACCTGGACAACCCGAACCCGCGTTATTCAGCGGACTGCCGCTTTTTGTTCGACCAGCATATGAAACACAGTGCCCAGAACGGCGCCGAAGATGATGTGCAAGACCAGCGTCATCATCGGTGCCATGATCCCGAACGCCATGCCAAAGAACCCCGCGCCGGCCATCGGCATCACCATCACCATCATGCCCAGCCAGGCTGCGACGCCAAAGACGATGCCCTTGATCAGCGCGGTGCCGCCGGGGATCATTCCGTAGAGCAGCGCAAATCCGCCCCCCCAGACCAGCGTGCCGATCATGAAGTGGATCAGCCACCCCATCACGGCAGATGCCCCCATCATCGCGCTCAGCATTGCGATGATATCCAGTTCCGGCATGATACCCAGCATGCCCTTGGCGATCATCATCGCCGACAACACGACCGTCGCCGCAAAACCGGCACCAAGGCCGGCAGTGATCCTGTTCATGATCCTTGTCCTTTTCCGGGGGCCTCAGCCGCCCTGTTGCGTCTTGTCATGAAGCTGGGAAAGGATTGCGCTGATCCGGCCATCATCGGCCTCGTCCATCGCATCAGGGGGCGGCGCGGCCTGGGTCAGGTCGCGGGTGATCCGCATCTGGCCGATGAATTGTCCGCATCCCTTGCACATCGCAAGATGCAGTCGCATCTGGAACGTCTGCCAAGTGCTCAGTTCCCCGTCGATCAGGGCACTGGAACGACCGGCGACTTCCTTGCAGCTCAACATCTGGCGGTGTCCTTTTCACGTGCCTCACGATGACAGGACAGACAACGCCCCAAAATGTTACACGCTGTTTCAGATTACATCCTGTGGCCCACCGTTCAACCGCCAATCTACATCAACCCATCCAGCGCCGCCCGGATCGCCAGCCGCGCCCGGTGCAAGAGCACCCGCATGTTGCCTTCGCTGATGCCCAATGCCGCACAGACTTCGTCGGTCTCCAGCCCCTGCTGGGCGCGCAGGATGATGACAGATCGCTGGCCGGGGGGCAGCGTCTCGATCGCAGCGTTCACCTGGTCCATCGCACTGCGCCCGGCAAGAATGCGCTCCGGGGTCAGTTCTTCCCATAGGTCGGGCATGTCTTTCCAACGGCCACGCCCATCAAAAGCGGCGGCAAGGTTGTCGTCCTCGCCTTCGTCGTCAAAGGAAACCGACCGCCCGTCGCGCCTGGCGCGGGTGCGCGACTTGTTGATCAGGATCGAATAGACCCAACCTGCAAGCGATGACCGCCCTTCAAAGCCACCGATGTTGCGCAGAACGGCAATCCAGGCGTCCTGCGCCACTTCCTCTGCCGTAGCGCGGCTTTGCACAATTCCGGTTGCAACGCGGATCAGGGACGCGTTGTGCTTGCGGTAGATCTGCTCGAAAGCACACCGGTCCCCGGCCACCAGCAGCGCAACAAGTGGCGCATCGTCCGTTCTGGTCTTTTGCATTTGCCCCTCCCGCCAGACACTTTGCCGCAGCTTGCAGAATAGACGTTCTGAAAGTCCAGAAAACAACCTGCAAGACAACGGATTGTGATAACCCTGACAGTGAAGATTGTTCATGCAGTTGCCTGCATCTGCATTCCGGGCGGGAAGCGCTTTGCCTGACCTCTGCCGTTACAGCGGGAAAGCTTTTTGAAAGTCGGCAATCTCCCCCTCCGCCCGGGCATGATGCCCAAAGTCGCAGCGGAAGAACCGGGCATGGTGCGAGGCTATTGCGTGAGGCCCCCGTCGGTATCCCGCCCCAATGCAGCCGGATCCGCCGGGCTTGCCCGCTTGACGTTTCTTCGGTTTGAACGGAATTGCGGCTTTGCTGATGTGACCGCCCGCCAACGGATCTGGTGTTCCGGGGGGGGGCGGGTCGGCTGCGACCCGGAAAGGCGTACGGTTGTGTCATCAGCGCCTCTTGGCAACAGATCCGGAAAGCTCCGGTGTTCACGACGCCGGTTTCAGTAGGTTGCCCGCCCGCCGCTCAGATCAAAGACGGCGCTGGTGGTGAAGGAGTTTTCCTCGGTGCAAAGCCAGGCGATCATGGTGGCGGCTTCGTCCAGTTCCAGAAACCGGTTACGCGGGATTTTCGACAGCATGAAGGCGATGTGGGCCTCGGACATCTGGTCGAAAATGCGGGTTCGGGCGGCGGCGGGGGTGACGCAGTTGACGGCGATGTTCTGGCCCGCATGTTCCTTGCCAAGGCTTTTGGTCAGCGCGATCACCCCGGCCTTCGACGCGGAATAGGCGGCGGCGTTGGGATTGCCCTCTTTCCCCGCAATCGACGCGATGTTGACGATGCGCCCGTAACCTTGCGTCACCATATGGGGCAGGACCGCCCGACAGCAGTGGAACACCCCGTTCAAATTCACCTCGATGATGCGGCGCCAGTCGGCAAGCGGGTAATCCACGACCGGCGCATTCGGACCGGCGATCCCGGCACTGGTCACCAGCGCGTCGATGCGGCCCAGGGTTTCGGCAGCGGACCGGGCTGCGGCGACGACGGCGTCGGGGTCGGTCACATCGACAGCCGCACTGTCGGCAGCCTCTCCCAACGCATGCGCTGCGTCTTGCGCCAGATCGCCGTCCATGTCCCAGATCCGCACGCGGGCCCCGGATGAGCAAAGCCTGCGCGCCACCGCCAGCCCGATGCCCTGTGCGCCCCCGGTCACCACGGCCACCCGGCCCACCAGATCATATTTGTTCATTCTCGTCTCCGATCTTTCTGCCTGCCGGACCTGAGGGTCAGCCAACGGTATAGGCCTTCAGGGCCGCCTCATTGAGTTCAACCCCGAGGCCGGGCTTTTGCGGCAGGGGAACCAGTCCGTCTACCAGTGCCAGTTCTTCAAACGCCAGTTCGCGCCGCAATGTCTCGTGGCACAGTTGCGGCGGCAAGTATTCGATATAGGCGCAATGCGCCGTGGCAAAGGCCAGATGCGCTGTGGCCGACAGGGAAATCGCGGTCTTCCAGCAATGCGGCACGATGGTCACGCCCCGCGCGGCTGCCATGTCGCAGACGATCCTGGCCTCACTCAGCCCACCCACGCGACCGACATCGGGCTGCGCCACCTGCACCCCGCCCACGTCCATCAATTCGCGGAATTCATACCGCGTGGCCAGCCATTCCCCGGCGGCCACCTTCATCGGCGCGCCGTCGCGGACCTTGCGCAATTCGTCCACGTCATCCGACCAGACCGGCGTTTCCAGAAAGAAGATGTCGAACTCGGCCCAGTCGCGGACAACCTCCAGACAGGACGCCGCATCGGGCCAGAGGTAACCCACATCGACCATCAGCACCACATCCGGGCCGATGGCCTTGCGCACCGCCGCCACCACATCGGTGTGCCGGTCATAGCTTTCGCGCATCCCTTCATGGGTATAGGGGCCGTTCATCAGCACCTCGGCCTTGACCGCGCGAAACCCCAGATCGCGCGACCGCACCGCCGCCTCGACCAGCGCATCGCGGTACGCGGCAAAGCTGTTGCCCTTGGGCAAAAGCGAGGCATAGGGCACCACCTCGGTCTTGACCGCGCCACCCAGCAGGGCATGCACCGGCAGGCCAAGCGCCTTGCCCTTCAGATCCCACAACGCCATGTCGATGGCCCCCATGGCATGGATCACCACGCCGCGCCGCCCGTTCATCGCGGTGCCCTTGTACATCTTGTCCCATAACCCGGCGATGTCGAACGGGTCGGCCCCGATCAGCATGTCGCGGATGCACAGGCCCATCGTGTGGGTGCCGGGTGCCAGGATCGCCGCCTTGGCCATCCACGGGTTCACATCGGATTCGCCGATCCCGGTCACGCCTTCGTCGGTGTGGATCAGCACCACCAGACTGTCCTGCGCCGAAGAGGTCAGCGTCGGGTCCATGTTCGGGGCCAGAACGATATGCACGTCGATTTCGGTGATCTTCATGGCATGGCTTCCCTTTTGGGTGGGTTCACAAAGCGGGGGTTGCATACAGCGTCCGGCCCTTGGCCCGGATTTCGACATCGACCAGATAGGGGCGCATACCATCGGGGCTGGCCGCAAGCCCAAGGCCGGGGGCATCGGGCACGATGATTTGCCCGTTGGCGTCGGGCAACAGGTGGCCATCCGACAGATCGACAGCTACCGATTTCGGCGCGATCGGGTATTCGCAGATTTCGTGCCCCTGCAGCCCTGCATAGGGTTGCAGCGAGGCCGACAGCGCCAGATGCGAGGTGAAGGTGTGGTTGACATAGGTCACGCCGCGCGCCGCCGCATAGTCGGCAACCTTCTTGGCGGGGCCGATGCCGCCGATCCGGCCACAGTCGATCTGCACGAAGCCGGGCTTGCCATAGTCGATCAGATGCCGCGCCATGAAGACGTTGTGCGCGCCTTCGCCCCCCGCAAGCGCAATACGGCTGCGCCCGGCCAATGCGCCATAGGCCTCATAAGCATGGGCCAGAAACGGCTCTTCCAGCCAGGTCGCGCGGACCTGTTCCAAGGCCGGCAGACGCAGGGCCGCCGCATCGACATCCTCGCGCCAGATCTGCCCGGCATCGACCAAGAGGATGCCGTCCGGGCCAAGCCCTTCGCGCGCGGCGTGCAACTGCTCCACATCGGCGGCAAGGTCGCTGCGCCCGAACGGGCCCCAGCCGCATTTGATCGCGCGGAAACCGGAGGCTACAGCCCCCCGCGCGCGCGCCAGCGTTTCCGCCGCATCGTCGCCGAACAGCATCGAGGCATAGGGCGTCTTGGGATAGGCGCGCTGATAGCCCAGCAGGTTCCAGACCGGGCGGCCTTCCTTTCGCCCCAGCAGATCCCACATCGCCATTTCGATGCCGGAAAAGGTATGCGGCGTTTGCAACAGGTCCATGCTGTTCAGGTCCAGATCGGCGGCGATCCGGGCAATGTCGTCGGGCGACGACAGGTCTTGCCCCAACACCGAATCCACCACCGGGCGGCAGGCCCCGTGCGACATCGGGCAGACATAGGCGGCAATCGACACCAATGGCGACGCCTCGCATTCGCCCCAGCCGATATGCCCGCCCGCCGCCACGCGCACCACCAGCGCATCCTGACTGCCATCGCCCGCGTCGGTCACGACAGGCATCGACAGGTAAAAGAAATCAACGGCTTCGATCTTCATCCCAGGTTCTCCACGGGGGTTGTTTCGGCAATGTTGGTCAGTTCAGACAAGGGAATATGGCAACGCAGGCGCAGCCCTTGCGGCGTTTCCTGCCAGGGCGGACGGGTGGTGTCGCAGATCGCCCCGACCTTCCACGCGCAGCGAGCGACATAGGCACAGCCGTTGGGATCGGTCTTTGCCGGGCTGGTCTGGCGGGATGCAACCGGCAGGGGCCGTTGCAAGGGACGGGGCACCGATTGCAGCAGCGCATGGGTATAGGGGTGATGCGGCGGGGCAAAGACCTGTGGGGTCGGGCCCGTCTCCATCACCTCGCCCCGGAACAGCACGGCGATCCGGTCTGCCACCAGCCCGACCACCGCCAGATCATGCGAGATGAACAGCATGGCGATGCCGCTGTCGCGCTTGAGCCGTTGCAGCAGGTCCAGAATGCTGGCCTGTACTGACACATCCAGCGCCGACAGGACCTCGTCGCACAAAAGGATATCGGGCCGGGCCAGCAGCGCGCGGGCAATCGCCACACGCTGCCGCTCGCCGCCCGACAACTGATCGCCGTAGCGCCCGGCGTAGCCCGGCTCCAGCCGGACGGCATCCAGCGCCTCTGTCACCAGTTGGGCGCTGCGGGGGCTGTCGCATGGGAAAAAGCAATCGACCGGCCGCCGCAGGATGCGCCCGATCCGCGCGCGCGGGTTGAGCGAGGCATCGGGGTTCTGGAACACCAGTTGCACAAGGCGGCGCTGCTCGGGGCTGCGCGCGCCGACCAGTGGGGCAAGGGAGGTGCCCTGCAGCGTGATGCTGCCCGCCGCCGGGGCGATCAACCCGCTGATGGCGCGCGCGATGGTCGATTTGCCGCTGCCCGATTCCCCGACCAGCGCCAGCGTTTCGCCGGCACCCAGCGTCAGCGAGACAT
>Ga0105050_10006434_pt1 | contig 14569 bp, 14 predicted proteins | sample FRY01_FD_78088 | JGI IMG/M metagenome (GOLD analysis project Ga0105050, IMG submission 78088) | Freshwater microbial communities from Lake Fryxell liftoff mats and glacier meltwater in Antarctica - FRY-01 | ecosystem: Environmental > Aquatic > Freshwater > Ice > Glacier meltwater ... | reverse complement strand
TCAACTTCGGAAATGTGTGTATGGACTTGGGACGCTCGCCCTTATCCTGCATTTCCGTATCGTTCCGATATCTGGTCAGACTCCGTAAACTGGAATTTGGGTCATTGGCTGAATGGCCGTGCTGGCTCTGTTCCGTTGGCAGAGTTAGTGAAGACGATCTGTTCATGGGTTGGGTTCACTGCTTCTGATCTTGATGTCACAGAACTGATTGGTAAGAATTCGATAGTTCGTGGCTATGTGGTTGATAATCAATCTTCACCAAGAGCGGCTTTGGACCCTCTCTTTTCAGCTTACCTTTTTGATGGCTTCGAGTCTCAAGGCAAGTTGAAGTTTGTCCTTCGTGAATACACAACATTTGAAGAGATTGATGTTCAGGATCTTGTGACTCAGGGTGGAAACAAGAGTTCTGGATATCAAATAACCAGAGCCCAAGAGACAGAGATGCCGCAGAACTCGTCTGTGTCGTTCATCAACCCTGCTGATGATTATCAGGTAGCGACTGCCGCCGGAAGTCGCCAGACAACGACAAGCAAGACTTCTGTCGACATGAGATATCCTTTGGTGTTTGAGACTGGTGCAGCGAAGATACTCGCTGAGATCATTATTCAGCAGGCATGGGCTGCTCGTGAAAGCATTGAGTTGGCCTTGAGCAACGATCGCATCAAATATGATCCAGGTGATGGATTCTCAATAACTATCGGAAATCGTCTCAAAAGGTTCCGCTTCTCCGGAATCTCTAAGGGTGACTTTCTTGAGGTTGAAGGTAATGGTATTGATATCTCAATCTACGATGCAGTCACCAGCAATTACGGAAGAAATACGACGAACACTCTCCCAACATTCGGCAGCTCGAATCTGTATTTCATGGATCTTCCATTGGTGACTGGTGACGAGCCTCGTCCTTGGGCTCCAAGAGTGGCGGCTTTCCAAACTCCGTTTCCTCCCTCAGTAGATATCTATGAAGTGACGAACAATGCTGCTGACCTGAGTTTCAATAACAGTATACTGGTCTCATCACAAATGGGAGTTTTGTTCGCCGATCTGCAGATTGGACCACACGAGATCATCGATGAGGGAAATGTTCTATCGGTCGATCTTCGTTCTACAAGTTTCCAGATTCTCAGCGAAACCGAAGAGAATGTTCGCAACGGGGCAAACGCAATCGCTATATTGACTCCTAGTGGAAACTGGGAAATTCTGAAGTTTGTAAATTCTGCTTTCGTCGTTGGATCAAGATATAATCTGACTAGACTGTTTCGAGGTCAACTCGGGACTTGGCCTATCATGGAAGTCATTCCGATTGGTTCACCGTTTGTAATTTTGAATCTTGCTGGCACGAATGTTCTTTCTATAGCGGCCGAAAGAAAACTTGATACTATCACTTGGAGATATGGCCCAAACGTTTATGGGACAGCAAGTCCTTTCTTTAGAACTGAAACTCATACTGGTAAAGCTGTTGGAGAACTTCCTTATCCAGTGGCCGACGTTGAGTTTTTCAAGACTGCGGCTGCTGATGTTCTCATTACTTGGAGACGGCAAACGAGATTTAATGGTGAAGGATTTGATGCTGCAAACGTGCCTTTGAACGAAGACGATGAGAGGTATGAAATCGATTTACTTACGAACCTTGATGTGCTAATAACAACTGTGACGACAACCGTTGCGTCTTACAGTTATGTTGGAGCGCCGGCGAACTTCAAAGCGCGAATTCATCAGATGTCTACCAATATCGGCAGGGGAAGACCAGTGACCAAGCAGAGTCCATTCTAATGGCAACGACAATCAACAGTCTTCCGCTTATGGAATCTGCCCAAACGCAGAAGTTCCTGACGTTCAATTCTGCGATCAGCTATCTGGACGCTCTGGTCAATCCAACAGTTTTCAACCGAACGACATCTGCTCCGCCTGCGAGCCCAACAGAAGGAGATCGATACATCATCGGCTCTGCACCGACTGGCGCTTGGACAGGGCTGGTCAACAGAATCGCTGTCTACATCGGCACAAATTGGGTCATCTTCACTCCTTCTGAAGGATGGAATGTCTATGATCAAGGCGCGAACGAATATGTCAGTTACGACGGTGCCTCTTGGGTCACACTAGCTTCTGTGGTGAGCTCTGGGGCAACGAGTTTTGCTGATAACCTTTTTGAGTTGTTCGACAACCTCGACAACACGAAGAAAGCTGTATTCCAGCTGTCCAGTTTCCCAACGGCGACGACTTATACATACACTCTTCCGAACTCGAGTTCGACCATTGCGATTCTTGCAGCGACTCAAACTTTCACCGGAACGACTGTATTCAGTGGAACGTTCACTGTCTCTGCTGCGACTGCATCGTTGGGAACTTCTGATCTAGATTCTACTGCCAACGTGGGGAGTGGAGAGACCACGACTGGTCTCACGAAAACTGTCAACCTTGGAACAGGCGGACTTTCCGGATCGACGACAGGGATCAACATCGGCTCTGTGGTTGCTGGTTCTCTTGGGACATTGGTCATAAACTCGCCGACTGTGACTTTCTCGGCATTGGTCACAGCGATCGCGGCGGCTGCTGCGAACTTGTCCGTTCTGCGAATTGGGATCGGTGGTGCGACTGCTGACGCGACCAACCGACTCTCGATCAACACTCCCGCAGTCCTGCTGAATAACGCGGGCGATGGCATTGACATGACGTTCAACAAGAACTCAGTCGCCAACGACGCCTCTCTGAGTTTCAAAACAGGATTCAGCGTTCGAGGACTGATTGGCCTGCTTGGCGACGACGACTTCACCTTCAAGGTGAGTCCAGACGGTTCACGATTTCATAACGGCTTAGTGGTCAACCGTAACTCGGGCAAAGTTACATTTAACAAGAAGATCCAAAATGGCATTCGACCGTGGAACGCGGTGCAGCGAAACCATGTCACGTCAAACGCGTGGCTGACCAGCACCAGTGCCGCCGACAACGACTGGTTCGGCATCGCGTGGGCACCGGAACTCGGCCTGTTCGCCGCCATCTCTAGTACTGGGACTGGCAACCGGGTGATGACCTCACCGGACGGTATCACGTGGACGATCAGGGTCAGCGCCGCTGACAACCAATGGAGAGGCATCGCGTGGGCACCGGAACTCGGCCTGTTCGCCGCTGTCTCTAGTAGTGGAACTGGCGACCGGGTGATGACCAGCCCAGACGGGATCACGTGGACGATCAGGGTCAGTGCCGCTGACAACCAATGGTTCGGGATCACGTGGGCACCGGAACTCGGCCTGTTCGCCGCTGCCGCTGTTACTGGGACTGGCAACCGAGTAATGACCAGCCCAGACGGGATCACGTGGACGATCAGGGTCAGTGCCGCTGACAACCAGTGGTACGGCATCGCGTGGGCACCGGAACTCGGCCTGTTCACCGCTGTCGCTGTTACTGGGACTGGCAACCGAGTAATGACTTCACCGGACGGAATCACTTGGACGAGCAGAACCAGTGCCGCCGACAACGACTGGAGAGGCATCGCGTGGGCCCCGGAGCTTGGTCTGTTTGCCGCCGTCGCACAATCTGGAACTGGCAACCGAGTGATGACTTCACCGGACGGAATCACTTGGACGAGCAGAACCAGTGCCGCCGACAACTCATGGCTTTCGGTCGCGTGGGCGGCGGAACTCGGCCTGTTTGCCGCCATCTCTAATACTGGGACTGGCAACCGGGTGATGACCAGCCCAGACGGGATCACGTGGACGATCAGAACCAGTGCCGCTGACAACCAATGGAGAGGCATCGCGTGGGCACCGGAACTCGGCCTGTTCGCCGCCATCTCTAGTACTGGGACTGGCAACCGGGTGATGACCTCAAAGAGTGGCTACAGCGTGGCTTATAGATAAGGAGATGCGATGTGAAAGCAGGAACACGAGTAAACAGACTTGAAGACCGGGAAGTTACCGGGGCGACAGTGCTTGAGACAGATGGCGAAAACGTGCTGATAGCCTATGACGAAGGCGGCGAAGGTTGGTGGTCACTATCCAGTATTGTGGCAGACTAAGATGAGCAAAGGAAACGAGTTTGTGACTGTCAGAAAGCCCTGTTAAGCGGCAACTGGCAACGGGGCAAGGGGGTTGCCACGGCTAGGCTATAACCACGCCCTCCGAGGCGCTCCGAGGCGCTCCGAGGCAATATGAAAGGGGTTGCTGCTTTGTAAACGGTGGCATAAAGGTCATGGACAAAATGAATCAATATGAAGAATACTACATCTATATCGTGAGAGCCTTTGGGGCTTTCATGGGTGTTCTCGCATCCTTGGTGATTGTGGCCCCTCTTTCAATGAAACATGCTTTCTACAGGGGACTCGTCGGAATCTCAATGGGAACTGTGTTTGCTCCAGTCATCCAAAACGTGCCGATGCTCGGGTGGTTTCACGGAGAAAGTCTGGAGTTCATTATTGCGACAGCCGCTCTTTGTGGATTCGTTGTCTACTTTATTCTGGAAATCATCGCAAGGCTATTGTCAAGCGAGAAGGTTATAACAGTTCTTGTCAATGAATTGATAAGACTGAGGAACAATAATAAAGGAGATCCAAAATGAACCAACGAGTTCCAATGACGTTCACCGAGGAATTGGTGGCGAGTCAACAGGGCCGACTGGCCGATCTTGGCTACTACTCTGGCCAGATTGATGGCATACCTTTCTCCGCCACGCAGAACGCTATGAGTCGCTTCAAAGCTGCAAACAGGCTGCGAAATCAACCGTTTCCTGGTCCCATCACGATGACCATGTTGTGGTCTCCTGATGCGAAAGCTGCGATTCCTCCCATACCTCTTGGGCACGATCCGGCGTGGTTGACCGAGGCGCGCAATCTTCTGGGAACTCGCGAGTCACCAGGAAAAGCGAACAATCCGATCATCATGAAATGGGCGCGCGATCTTGATCAATGGTATCCTGGTGATGATGTTCCATGGTGCGGATTGTTTGTCGCTCACTGCATGGTCCGTGGTGCGCCACAAGAGCCTCAGGCTTTCAACCGGCTTGGAGCTCGCAACTGGCTAGAGTATGGCGCTGCATGTGATGCACTGATTGGAGCGGTCACAGTTTTCTGGCGCACTCATCCTACGAAAAGCTGGAACGGTCACGTTGCAATATTGACGGCCCAAAGTAAAGACGCCGTTCGGGTCATCGGTGGTAATCAATCCGACAATGTAACTGAGACTTGGATTTCTCGTGATCGATTGTTGGGATTCCGTGCGCCGACTGGATTCACTGGTGTCCAAGCGCCAGAGGCTGAGACCGGAAAACTTTCACAGACCGAGGCGTAACCCAAGAAGGAAGAACTCAATGAACAATATCGTCTATATCCGGCTGCTGGCCTATGTTTTGTCTGTTGTCGCCGGTTTGATTCCGGCTGCTTGGGCTGGTTGGATCAGCTACAACGAGGCATCTCAGATGTTGCAGATCAGTCTTCCTGGGATGGCGACTGCTGTTGCAGGAGGCGTCGGTCTTACTGGCGCGATCTTTGCGAAGTGGGGAACTAAGTGACTGCTTAGGCTTCAAAGTAAAGCATATAAAAGGCAGGTTGTGTTGCCATAGAGGTGGTCTAACCCGTTGGTAACACTAACAAACCTGCTCATCGGGCCCCCTGCCCTTGCTGGACCACCCTTGCCACAAGTTACCGGGTAAACGCCCAAGGGCAGTCCAGCTGGAGGCTGTAGCTTGGTAGAAAAATAAGTAAAGTAAGTAAAGTAAGTGGTGTCACTATTATTTTTATATAATAATAACAATAACTTAACAGGTTACTAGCTGGCTCCCTCTGGTTTTACTTTGCCGGTTTTGGCTTTACTTTGAAACTCGACGCTTGTTCTTGCGCCTCCCTTGGGCTATAATGGTTTAGACCAGCCGCAGGAGTGCCTCAATGTCAGAACCGGTTAAGATCAGCGAAGCCGAACGAAGAAGAATCCTCAGCAGAATGATGCCTGAACGGAATCACGAACCGGTTAAGATCAGCGAAGCCGAACGAAGAAGAATCTTCAACAGAATGGTGCCTGAACGGAATCACGAACCGTTTAAGATCAGCGAAGAAGAACGCAGAAGAATCCTCAACAAAGAGAAGAAGTTCTCGCATGGCGAACCGTTTAAGATCAGCGAGGCTGAACGAAGAAGAGTCCTCGACAAAGTGACGCCTGTCAGATCGAGAGTGCGAATCAACAATACAGGTTCCGGCCGGTGGAACGTCAAGGTTGATGGAAAGACTGTCATTCTTGCAAACGACCATATGGAAGCCTCGGCTATGAAACGAGCTCTTCAATCGTATATAGAGGTGCTTGATGCTGACTCCTGAGAATTATGAACACGTCGTTGATCCGTTTCAGCATCAGACCGATCATTTGAAAGATCACTGGCAACGGACTGCATGGGGTCTCTTGTGGGAGCAAGGAACAGCAAAAACCAAGCCGATCATCGACACAGCCGCTCTGCTTTACAGCAACGACGTGATTGACGGTCTGCTCGTCGTCGCCCCTCCTGGAGTCGAGCGCAACTGGCGATCGGACGAATTACCGAAACACATGCCGCCAGACATCGCTCTCGAAACTATGGTCGAGGTCTTCCTCACCAGCCGAAAGCATACCAAGCCTCATCAACAGTTGATGGATCGTCTTTGCAAACACAAAGGACTTTCAGTTCTGTTGTTCAGCTACAACGCCTTCATGACAAAAGAAGGGAAAGACCTCGCTTGGAAATTCCTTCGTCGTCGTCGCTGCATGTATGTTCTTGATGAGGCGCACAACATCAAGAATCCCGGAGCAAAGAGGACCATCAGCATTATCGCTTCTGGAAAGTATGCGACTCATCGGAGAATTCTCACTGGAACTCCGATTGCAGTCGGTCCTTTCGACATGTATTCTCAGATCAGGTTTCTTGATGAAAACTTCTGGAAGCGCAAGGGGATCAATGGTGCTGTAGAGTTTAGAGCCTATTTCGGTGAGTGGCTCACTCGCAACGAATGCAAGATGCAGCTTGGTTATGATCCTGGCTTTGATAAGCTGATCAGATATCGTAACCTCGACAAGCTGGAAGTCTGGATCAAGGAGATCACTGATCGCGTTCTGAAAGACGATGTTCTCGATCTCCCACCAAAACTCTATTCCAAGCGTTACTTTGAGATGACCAAAGAGCAACTCGCAATCTACGAGCGGTTATCCGAAGAGTTTATGGTCGAGTTCGAAGACGGTGCAATCCTCGATGGTGAACTGCCCATTGTTCGTCTGCTCAGGTTCCAGCAGATTCTTTGCAACTATGTTCCGGTCATCGATCTCGCAAACCCTGACGAGGCCACCTATCGCCAGATCAGCAAAGTGAATCCTCGCCTTAACGCAATGGAAGAGATCCGCGATGAGATCTTCCAACCGACAATCGTATGGGCACGATTCACCCAAGACGTAGATCAGCTTATGGACCTCTTGGGCAAAGAAGCCGTTCGCTACGATGGTCGTGTTGATGGTGATCAAGCCGAGCGGAATAAGCTGGCCTTTCAAGCTGGCGATGCAAAGTGGTTCGTTGGAACAGCCCAAAAGGGAGGACCAGGACTGACTCTTACACAAGCGAAAAATATGGTCTACTACTCGAACAGCTTCCGATTGATCGATCGGTTGCAGTCAGAAGATCGTGCTCATCGTGCTGGCATGGATGAGCATCCAGTCAACTATATCGACATCTGCTGTTCCAACGGTCACATAGATTCCAACATAATCTCTAACCTTCGTGACAAGAAGAACATCAGTGCTGGACTGCTCGGAGACGAGTTGAAAGCGTGGATTTAGAAACAAATTGCTTGTCATTTGCAGCGCCTAAAGTTAGGCTAACAAGGCTGGTGGTTGCTTGCCATAGGGCCACAAGCGACAGTGCTGGAGTATATCCAGGGACGGTGACTGTTTAAGAAACCCGTCAACAATAGAGCCCACCGGAGGCCAACAAATGGAGAAAACATGACCGAAGTTCCTGATTACTCTGAGTTCAAAGACACGAATGAAATGACGCTGGGAAGCAATATGATGACCTCCCTCGTCGCTTTGGCAGACATTCAAGAAGCTGCCGAATCCGAGGTTGAACGTCTCAAGCTGCTGCTTGAAGAAGCAACTGCAAACGTCCGCCGCATGTCCGAACATGAAATCCCCAAATTGCTCGACGGACTGGAGGGTAAGATCAATCTTCCCGACGGACGAACGATCACTGTCCAGGAGAAGATTCGGACGTCTGTCTCTGGTGATCGCAAGCCTCGCGCTATGCAATGGCTCGAGGACAACGGTCATGGTGCAATCGTCAAGCGCCGAATGACCATTGATCTCTCCAAGGATCAAGAAGAATTGGCGGAAAAGATCAGGGACGCACTTGAAGCCCTCGACGAAGCTGTTCTCTTCAAGGAGGACAAGAATGTTGCTTGGCAGACTCTGGACGCTTTCGTGAAAGAACAACTGACCGAAGGCATCGACATTCCGCTGGAACTGTTCGGCGTCTATCACCAGAAAATCGCCAAGATCAAGCGATAACGAATACCCGAAAGGGTTGATGCGGGGCCTCGGCACACAGAGGCACTAACAAGGAAAGGAGCCTTAGATGGCGAAAACTGATGTAGCGGTGGCTGAGGTCAAGACGACAGCGGTGGGCATGACTTACGATTACGGGAGCGATCAGGGGACTGGTTTCGAAGATACGAAATCCAGCGACCTTTCGATCCCGTTCATGAACTTGCTCCAGTCCAACTCTCCCCAGGTTGAAGAAGAACTCATTCCTGGTGCGAAAACTGGTGACATGCTCAACACCGTGACGGGCGAACTTATCAAAGGCGACACCGGCTTCGTGTTCTTGCCCGTTCACAAGCAAGAGGCATGGGTCGAGTGGGTTCCTCGGACGAAAGGCGGCGGTTTCGTCACTATGCACGATCCTGCTGGAGAACTGGTTCAAGACCTGATCAAGAGCAATGGCGGCAATCGAATTCCTCCGAAGGGAAACGATGGCAAACGGATCTCGTTCAAGAACAACCAGAACGACGTGATCGAGACCTACTATGTCTATGGTCTCATGCTGAACAAAGATGGAACCGAGGCCGAAGGTTTCTCTGTCATCTCGTTCAGTTCGACCAAGATCAAACCCTATCGCGACTGGCTGACCTCGATGTTCATCATCAAGGGCAAGCCTCCGATGTTCGCGAATCGGGCTCTGATCAAATCCGTGAAGCAGAAGAACGAGTCCGGCACCTATGCCAACTTCGCTATCGGGCCGCTTCGCGAGACGTGGGTGAAATCGTTGATCAACCCTTCCGAGGAAATGCCGCTTCTTCAAGAAGCGCGCGAGTTCCGCGAAATGGTTATCAATGGTGTTGCACGAGCAGACTTCTCTCAGCAACAGGACGGAGGCGAAAGTGTCAGCGCCGGTTCTGGTGAAAGTGATTCTGCTCCGTTCTAGGACAGGGGAACCTCCTCCCTAACCTGTCCTAGTTGGTCCCGTGTATGATGCCCTCTGCACGGGACCAGTTTAATTCTTTGGAGTCGATCTCATGCTCTGGTCTCCACAACAAGAAACTGCTTTGAGGCAAGTCAATGACTGGATGAAATCTGGTCACGAACAAGTGTTTCATATGTTTGGTTATGCTGGAACTGGCAAGACCACGATGGCTCGTCATCTCGCTGAGGGAGTAAACGGGAGAGTTCTGTTTGGTGCTTTCACCGGAAAAGCCGCTTACGTCTTGAAGAGCAAAGGTTGTGAGGGTGCGACCACGATTCACTCTTTGATATATCACAGTCGTGATAAAGGCAAGAAATCTCTTGTTGAGATGGAGCAACAACTCAACACTCTCATCAATGAACTCGCCGAAGAAGGCTTGAGTCCTGAGAAGATTGAAATCAATCCTCGTGTCCGAGACCTCACCAAAATGGTGAAGGCTGAACGCGAACACATGAAACAACCATTCTTCATTCTTAACCAAGAGTCTGAAGTGCGAAGCGCCAAGCTGGTGATCATAGATGAGTGTTCTATGGTTGATGCCAAGATGGGTGAAGATTTGCTTTCGTTCGGGACCAAAGTCCTCGTCTTGGGCGATCCCGCTCAGCTTCCTCCCGTCGGTGGTGCTGGTTATTTCACCAAGAACATCAACCCTCAGATCATGTTGGATGAAATTCACAGACAAGCAGAAGAATCACCGATCATTCGAATGGCTACAGAAGTTCGTAACGAGCGAAGACTTCAAGTCATGGATTACGGCGATGGCTGCGAGTTTATCGATGGAAAAGTCGATCCAGAATTAGCACTCCGATTTGATCAAATTCTTGTTGGCAAGAACGTCACTCGCTTTTCCACAAACAAACGTGTTCGCACATTGAAGGGAATCACTGACCCTTATCCGGTCATTGATGATCGCCTCGTGTGCTTGAACAACAATCACGATACTGGACTTCTGAATGGCGCGATTTACAGCGTCTTGAAAGTCGGCGGGGTTATGGACTCGAAAGTGCAGCTTGACATTCTTCCGGAAGGGAAGAAGTTTGCCCAAGAGGTCATGGCTCACGAACAGTATTTCCTCGGTGAAGAACCATCGTGGTTTGAAAAGCGTGAAGCTGAGTGTTTCGACTTCGGCTATGCGCTAACCGTCCACAAAGCGCAAGGCTCTCAATGGGACAGTGTTCTTCTGTTTGACGAGTCCTTCTGTTTTCGCCAAGATCGGTGGAAATGGCTTTACACCGGAATCACAAGAGCAGCGGAGAAACTCACAGTGGTGAAAATGTCATGAACAAGCTGATGATGAAGTTTCTCGTAGCCGTCAAAGAACACCAGAAAGTCGGTGGCTATCTGAATACGCTGTCTGGACTCGATCCACTAGAAACGAATATAGCCGTCAGGGTTGGAGTAGAATATGGTTGGTTGACCGATGACGGCGAGTTGACTAATGCCGGTTCTCTTATTTTGAGCGAAGTCAACAAGCATCCACTTCTTCTATCAGAAGTCAGAGCGCCCTATGTTAACCGAACATCCTTTTGCGATTTGTATGCAGATCGCAAAGGTTTTTCCAAAGTGCTTTACGAGCATGTCTCCAGAAACATGCCATTGATTATGATGGCCGCGCTTGAAGAAATTCATTGCCAAAAACTTTCTGTAGAACTGTTTGAAAAGAAAAAAGAGTTGCCATCACGATCTTGTCGCGCGATTATCGATTGCGCCTTGGAAAACTACGATATAATCATGAAGCAAATAGGTTTCCGATAATGAACAACCCGACAGAAGAATTCACATCTCAACTCCAAAAAGCCTACGTCAAGGCTGGAGAAGATATGGGAAAACAGATGGCTGCATCTATCGTAGCTATCGTTACTGAGATGACTGCCGGACAAGGTCAACCGTCGTTTTTCGGTTGGTCAATCGAGGATGCTCCTCTCAACCTCTTGGGCATACTTCCAACCAACAAGACGGAGAATGCTCAATGGGTAATCCTCACAAGCGAGGCGACGGAAAAGATCCCGTTCGTCGAGACATCACCTCTATGGATCGGCCACCTGACCAGCGGTCACACAATCCTTCTCTTATAGAGGCTTCGTTGGAAAGCGGCTTCAAGCATATCTGCAGAGCCTCTTTTCTAATTGTCACAATGCTCGTGAAACGAGTGTTTTGGCGTTCATATATGGAAGAGGCTATCTGGCACTTGACAGAAGCCCAGAAGAAACTAGGAGAGATAGATGATAGGTCCAACCGTCCACGCAAGTGACATGGTCCATGCCGAGAAATACCGAGGCAAGGGCGAAACATATCGGGAAGCCTGCAACCGTGAAAGTTCTGCGCTCCAAGACAGTCACGAACACTATATGGCCTATCGTGAAGCGAGGCTGCAAATGAGATTTCTTTCTGCTGGTCGCGTTCAAGCAGCGATGGGTTCTCTGAAGAACATCACCCCTTACAACTGTTTCGTGATGCCGACAATGCACGACAGTTTCACTGATGGCCCGACTGTCCAGGAACTTTCGGAGTTGTCGATCGGCGAGCATCCATCGCTGTCGATTATGGACGTCGCGAAAGCTGCTGCGATCACCATGCGTCAAGGTGGCGGCGTCGGTTATGACATCAGCACCCTGCGTCCGAGAGGTGACCTGATCCGTGGAGTCCAGTCCGTCACCGATGGGCCAATGGCTTTCGCTCCGATCTATGACGCTGTCTGTGGCGCTACTGCGTCCGCTGGAAACCGTCGCGGGGCGCAGATGCTGGTCATGCGGGCAGACCACCCTGATATTGAAATCTTCATTCGTGCGAAACAGGGCGTTGCTCACATTCCGTATGAGTATCGCCCGCTTCGCGGTTTCAATATGTCGATTGCGGTCACCGACGAACTGATGGAGTGTGTCCAGACAGGCAAGCCATTCCCTCTGCGATTTGGAGGCGAAGTTTATCGTGAGGTCGATCCAAATGCTCTTTGGGAAATGATCATGCGAGGAACTTACGATTGGGCTGAGCCTGGAGTCTTGTTCATTGACACGATCAACCGGCTGAACAATCTTTATTACTGTGAGACGATCGCTGCAACGAATCCGTGTGGCGAGCAACCCCTTCCTCCTTATGGTGCCTGTCTCTTGGGCTCGTTCAACCTTGTGAAATATCTGTCCAAAAACTTGATGTCGCGAAAATGGGAATTTCAGTGGTCATTGCTCGCCGCTGACATTCCTCATGTGGTCCGAGCGATGGACAACATTGTCGATCGGGCTCGTTACCCTCTTCCTGAGCAACGGAAAGAAGCCCAAGTGAAGCGGAGAATGGGACTCGGTGTGACTGGTCTCGCTAATTGTATCGAGGCTTTGGGTTTCGCTTATGGCTCTCCTGATTTCCTCTGTGTTGAAGACGATATCTTGCGCTTCATCACTCGCAACTGCTACATCGCCTCGGCTATGTTGGCGAAAGAAAAGGGCAGCTTTCCCCTTTACGATGAGAAGCTTTACCTGTCCGGGCAGTTCATCAAATCCCTGGACAGCGACGTTCGCGACCTGATCAAGAAATATGGCATTCGCAACTCTCACCTGACGAGCATCGCTCCGACCGGAACGATCAGCTTCACAGCCGATAATGTCTCCAGCGGCATCGAGCCTGTTTTCGGATATAAGCAGAACCGTGACGTGATCATGCCAGAAGGCAAAATCAAGGTCAAAGTTCCTGATTATGGAGTCAGCGTTCTGGGCGTCAAAGGTCGACGGATGGTTGATGTCACTGCTGAAGAACATATCAAAGTTCTCTGCACGTCGCAGATTCATATTGACAGTGCCGTCAGCAAAACATGTAACGTGCCGACCGACTACCCCTACGAGAAGTTCAAAAATCTCTATATCTCTGCCTATGAAGGTGGAGCAAAAGGATGCACGACTTATCGACCGAACGGCAACTACGAAGACGTCATCAGTTCTGCTGACGTTGCAGAAGTCAAAGACACGAAGGAAGGCGAGTCCTGTGGGTTCGATTCAACAACGGGTCAAAGAACTGGACCTTGTGCTGAATAATTCTAAGGCGCGTGAAAAATAACTGTTGCTCTCGCCTTGTCGACATGCCATAAGTAAAGGGCTAAGGCAAGGTCGAAGCACTGACCAATGAAAGGAAACACAATGACTAAAATCACGTTCAGCAACGCAGATTATGACGAGGCAACCCTCAAAGGGATGGAAGACGTCGATCTGCTGAGTTTGCGCAATCTCGTCGCGACCAACATGGGCGTCTCCTCGATCAAATCGTTCCGCGATCATGATCAGGCCGTCGAAGCGACCTGGAAGGCGCTCAACAAGTGGAATGAGCAGGCGACCGCAGAAGAAAATCAGGCCGCTGGCGAAGCGATCGGGACCGTGACAGCGAAACCTCCGAAGACACCGAGGCCTCCTGCCGAGCCGAAAGAGTTGGCCGAGGTCAAGGGTGCAAAACCGAAAACCGTCAAGCGCCCGACCCGGAATATGTTCCGTCGTCTGCAGAAACTGGTCGAGACGCCCGATCGTGGTGGTCGGCGTTGGAACAATTACAAGGACGGCATGACGATCCTGGACACGATCGAGGGTGATGACATGACGTCACTCGACATTTCCTTCTACGTCAACAACGGCTATGTGAAGCTGATCGAGCCGACGACCGAAGAGTTCGAGACCGGTCTGTCTGCATGGTTCGCCCGCAATGGTCTGGAAGACCCGACGGCCGAGAAGAATCGCAAAGATGCCGAACGCGCTGCGACGAAGGTCACCAAAGACTCTGAGCGCAAAGCCTCCAAGGCCAAGCGCGACGCCGAGAAGACGTCCAAAGAAGCCGAGCGTGTGGAAGCGAAAGCCAAGCGCGACGCCGAGAAAGCTGCGAAGGCTGGTGCTGCCGCCACTGAGACCGCAACGTCCTGATGGACCTGCCGATCGCAACCTCCCGCTTCTTCGACTACATGAAGAAGCGGGAACTGGTCCGTCTCCGCAAGGAGGCGGGCCAGCCTCGCCCTTGGACTGATGATCCCATCCTCCAAGAATACAAGTTCACGAACGTTCGCAGACATTACGATTGGACATCGGATATGTTGCGCTCGACGTTCTACAGCGATCATTTCGACGATGATCCTCGTTCCATC
>Ga0105050_10006431_pt1 | contig 14573 bp, 32 predicted proteins | sample FRY01_FD_78088 | JGI IMG/M metagenome (GOLD analysis project Ga0105050, IMG submission 78088) | Freshwater microbial communities from Lake Fryxell liftoff mats and glacier meltwater in Antarctica - FRY-01 | ecosystem: Environmental > Aquatic > Freshwater > Ice > Glacier meltwater ... | reverse complement strand
ATTGAATGAAGACAAAAAATAAAAAGAAAATAGTTAAAAAAGACGTTACTAAAAAAGAAGTTACTAAAGAACCTAAAAAAAAGGTAGCTAAAAAGAAAAAGGTGAAAAAGTAATGCCAATGGGCAAGTATAAATCTTTTAAGGTCTGTAAGCGTGCAGTTGCAAAAAAAGGTATAAAGAATACTGGCGTTTACTGCGGGTCTATTGAAAATACTATTCGAAAGGCACGGGCCAAGAAATCAATGAAAGCCGATTTTAGTGGCGTTCGGGCGGAGGCCCAAAATTGGGTTAAAGGTATGGGAGATCAGGTACGATGATTACAAAAAAACGCGGGCCGAGACCTAGTATTGTTAGGATCCCCGGAAAAAAAGGATGGAGGATTTAAGCTTTTTAAAAAAAAGCTTGACCAAAAAACGATTATTATGATAAATAAAAAGGTGATTAAATAATGTTAGAATTAATAATAAAAAGGCATGGTGGATCTACAAAAATGAACAGTTTTTCTAAAAATGCAAAATTATATGCATTAGATATAGATTTAACAAAAACTGGAAAAATAAAATCATTTTATTTTAATTCGCGTAAACATCGTGATATGGCGGCAGAAGAAGTTAATAAAGAAGAAAAGGTTAATAAATTTATGGATGTATTTTAAAAAGTAAGTGATTTATGATGATACAAAACCAACAAATAGATGGGAAAAATGATTATTATGAAAATAAATGGAGGGAGTTGATTTAATATGCCTAAACAAAAAAGATGGAGCGCGAGCCCTTCAACACGAGGAATTTACAGAAAAGTAAGTCGGTCGGTGTTACGATGACTGGATATGAAAGATCTGGTAATACACTGTATTATACTTATCCTAATGGAAAAACAATTATGGTTGGTCAATCTAAATTATTAGAAAATTATGATAAAATTATGAGCCAATTTAAATATGGAAAAAAGTCTATGGAAGAAGAACAGTTATCCGGGTGGAATTATTAATGAGAACCTTAAAAGTTTCTGATTTAGCTTGGAATGCCACATGCCCTGAATGTAAAGAACATATAGATATTCAGACTGAATATGCTTTCGAAGATGGGGATCTTGTTAGATGCCCGTTTTGCAATGAACCTTATAAAATTAAATTAGTAAACACTCTAGGGGAGATGTTTTAGAATGAAAAAACAATGTCATCGTTGTGGAAAACTAAAAGAAGACTTTTATAACGAAGATGGCACAAATTATTGCATTGACTGTTGTAGAGATTATATAGGAAAGGAACATTTACCAGGATATAAGCGAAAAGAATTTGAAGCTTATTATGCAAGTATGGGCAAAAATATGGAGGGAGAATAAGTTTTTGATTAAACTTTTTCATAAAAAGTTATATGATATGTAATTGTGGCGGGAAAATGAGTTATTTCAGGGCGGCCGTTGAAGATGGCGACTATTTTGAATGTAATGACTGTGATGAACGTGTTTATATTAATGATACGGAGTAAATACTTTTAGAAAAAGTATGGCAAAAGTGAGATTTATGAAAAAAATTTGTAATTGGTGTGGAGAAAAATTTACTCATGGATATGATGACCAATATTGCTGTGAAGGATGCCATATAAAATATAATGATAATTTAGATTTGACCAGTGGCATTTCTTCAAAAGAAATTGATGTTAGTAAATATTATGACGATCTTAAAAAATATTACACGGATAAGGAATGATGATTATGTATGACATTGATGATTTAATTGAACCGCAAAATAAAAAGAAAAATATTTTTGCTAAACACTTTGACGCCATGGAACAACGTGGAGATTCGTGGCAATATGAACGTCTTGGGGAATATTATCCAGATGGCCCTCTTGTTGGTAGAGAATATCAAATGAAACGAAAGGGATATGAAGCTCATGTTGAAATGATGAACCCAAATGACTATTATAGAATTACTGGTAGACCAGCATGGAAATTAGAGCAAAAGAGAATAGATGCTGTTAAAGAAGATGCTTTAAAAGGTGAAAAAATTTCAATGCCATGGTTACAATTTGAAGAAGGAAAATATGTTCCGGGGCAGCAAGAAGGACATCATAGAATTTGGGCAGCAAGAGAACTTGGTGCTGAAAAAGTTCCTGTAGTAATGGTTAATAGAGATCCAAAGTATATAGATAGAGGGTGGCCCCCAAGAAGTCTTGATCCTAAAAAGAAAAAGAACCCTTTTACATTTGATGATGATTATATAATGGATGTGGATTGGTAATGATCCAACCCATGAAAAAATGTCCTTTTTGCAAAAAAAGTTTAGATCATCTAATCCACACTGGTGGGGTTGTCCAAAAGATCCGGCATACATTTTTGAAACGAAAGGTTTATAAACAAAGTAAGGATATAAATATATATGAGCGGAAAATGCCCTTATTGTAAAAAATCACAAGTAGATTCTGAATTCGATAATGATGCCTGTGTAACTGGCGAACCAGGATATGTTATATGTAATACATGTTATGATAAAGGTTATAGTTTACAAAAAAAGTTTTTTGTTGGTGATGGATTTGATGAAGAAGGATTTGACAAAGGATTTAAAGCACTAATCGAAGGTAAGTAATATGAGTTTGTATAGTTTTATCGATGAAGAAAAACAAGACCCAAAAACATGGGCTCTTGCGGCCACGATTAAAAAAAACAAGAAAAAGGAAAAAAGTTATCTTGATAATGTTGATATCGATGATATTGACCTATTAGATGATAATGATTTGGATATGTATTTAACCGATATGATTTAATCTTTTTTTAAAAGTTATAGGAGAGTGATATAATGTATAATCAACAAAGAGAAATGCACGATGCAATTTGTTCGACATGTGGTCGAGAGACACAAGTGCCGTTTAAACCAAGTAATGGAAGACCAATTTATTGCAAAGATTGCTATTTAGGTCAAAAAAGATAATTATTTTATTTTTAAAATAGTTTTTAATTTTTCCATGTATTGAGGGAACTCAAAATTTGCGGTTTCTTCAATCCATTCTTTTTTAGAATTCAATAATGTCTCGAGTTCGGCCTCGGTTTTATATATATAAATATTTTTACTGGGAAAATTTTTTAACCAAGGCTGTGGATTTATAAATACGGGTTTATGCATACATAAACTTTCGAATACCGTTGTGCTCCCGGAAAGATCGCTGGAACCCCCAAAATTATTAATCATTAGGGTTACCCCTAACGATGCATTTAGTACCTCGCAATATCGCGTATATTTTACCGGATTATGTTTTCCAAGAGTAACCACGGGGATGAATGAATTTATTTGTGAAAACACGGAAAAATCTCTTCCGGCATCGAAACCACTACTTAAATAATATGGCGAATAATTTTTTATCCAAAATTCTATTCTTGCTTTTGCTAAATCTAAATCTATCGTATCAACAAAAAGCGGATTAACAATAAATTTACTTTTAACCCCTAATTTTTTTAAAGGTTTTATTTGTGATTCATCCAAACACATTATAACATCACATGCCGTATAAATTTTTCTTAACAAAAATTTCATTACTCGCCCCGGATTTTTATTCAATATGTGATTCGAATTTAAATTAATTAGAATAACGCGGTTCCCATTTTTCTTTAGGACCGGCGCATACTTCGGGACATTGATTATTATTGTCGAATTTTTTATTGTTCGGGCTTCTTTTATGTCTATTACTTTTGCGAGCCCTTCTTTTTCTAGATGCCACCCACCATAAATTAAATAGTTTGGAAATGTTCCATCATTTATTGCGGTCATTACTTTTTGTGCCGCTTCGAAAACAAAGTAGATGCCCATAAATATCTTATGTATACAAAGGTTTTTAAATACTTGCCTCTATTAATTATATATGGGTATTGTTATATGTCCGGAATGTGGCGCAAAAATTATTGTTGATATTAATAAATGTAAGCGGGAATTTGATTTGGAAAAAACCGTAAATGATGTAATGCAAGAAATTGCATCGGAACAAGGCGAAGTGGAGTGTTATGCATGAAATATATAGTTAAAATGGCCGATGGCCGAAGTATTGAAGCCTTAGACATTGAATACGGGGACAAAGGTATTCGATTTCCCATTGAAGGAAAAGAATTAAGAACTAGATTTGTTCCATACGCGGCAATGCTGTATGTAGATCATTTTGAATAGGTTTTTTATGAAAGTAATTTTAAGTAAAGAGGACATAGAAATGATTATCAAAGAATATTTTGATATGGAATCTGTTGCCTGGCAAAAAGATGGAACTATTGTTATAGATACTACTTTAGAAAAAATTACTAATGAAAAAAACACTTTAGATAAATTTAATGATAAACTTGGTATTAATAAAAAAAATGTTCCATATCTTAGCCCAGCTAGAAATTATGTACCTTCATGGAATACCGGTAGAGGAATAACTTCTACAACATCGAATATTGGAACATATTTAACAAAAACACCTGTGAAAATATGAATAATTTATTTATATACACTGGACCGCATCCGGCACATGATGCATTGGCGAATGCATTAAATTGTAAAAAAGTTAAAAGTAATGGTAAAATTCCCTTTTTTGGAAGAATCTTGAATGCAAGGGCCATAAGTAATAAAACACACAATAAACAATTTGATATTATTTTAACGGAATCAATTTCTCGTGATCTTTTGGCGGGGGCTTATTATAAATATGAACATCCAAAAACAAAACTTGTGGCATTATTAACTGATCCCAAATTGTTAGAGTTAAATACGGCTCCATGGGCCGATCGGCAATTGACGTTATGGTCTTTGGTAAAAGCCGATCTTTTATTGGTTGGCAGTGAAATGATGTTTAATTTAGTTCCGATAAAATTTAGATATAAAACAAAATTTTTTTGGCCCGGAATTGAAAATATTGATTCTCATTTAACATTAAACGCAAAATTTGGAAAAAATTTAGTTTTTATTGGAAAAATTGATGATTATAAAGGTACTGACTTATTATATAAAATATTTCGAGACATAAAACATATAGACCATATGGCTAAGCTATATGTGGCTGGTGATGGCCCAAACTCCGAGTTGTTCAAAAACCATATAGATAAGGGCATAAATTATCTCGGAAAGACAGAAAGTTCATTATTTATGCATGATGTAGCCTCTTTTTATATCACTAAGGCACGATACGAACCAAGTGGGGTGGCAATTATAGAAGCAATGGCCCAGGGATTAGTTCCAATGGTGTCTGAGGGAGTTGGATATAATTCAATTGTGCGCGAAGTAGACCCGCGGCTTGTTACAAAAACCGATAATGACATATTGAATATTTATAAAAAACTTATAAATGATAAAAAAGAGTGGACTCGATTATCAAAAAAATGCAAAAAAGTAGCCGCAAAATATTCTTACGGTTTTATGATTACCGATTTCAAAAATACGTTAAGGTCTTTTTTTAAAGATACAAATATATAATCCAATTGCGGTATGATTATTAAAATCATATTCTATTCCTTTTAAATCTTCGGCTCTACATGGGGCCCATAGGTCATTTATACTTAACATTCCATATATTTCCATACCTAAATCAAACAATTTTTCTTCCAAGGGTTTATTAAATCCTGCCGGAATGGTTATTATCATTTCTCCAGATGGGGCAATTAATGTTTTTAGATGTTCTATGGCCTCTATGGCAAGTTCTGGTTTTCCCACATCTTCTCCAACGTGTTCAAGAGTTGAAATTGCTATTATTTTATCATATCTATCATATGGATCAAAATCTAAAATATCGGCGTTTATTACTCCGGGGCCCTTTTCATATTTGTCGATTACAAAATGATTATTTTTATAATAATGCTTTGTTACATTTCCGACTTCCAAAATTCTTTCAAAAGGATTTGCAATAAATTTTTTTATAATTGGTATTTCTACACATCTTTCATTTCTCCACGTTTTGTTATATTTATTCAAAAAATATTTATATTCATGCCCATTGAATCCAAACGATCTTCTTTTCTTTTTTATCATATTAATTAAATCTCCCATCAATTCCACCTCGTTAAGAAATACCATAATTTTGCGAGACTGCGCAATTCCCACATCACGCCCAAATAAAAAGCCCCTTTTAAATCTTTGGTTCTGTTGTACCCCGTAATCAAAATTGCAATAAATGACATAATATTTATTGGGGGGATAATTCCACTAAAAAGAGAAAGCCATTCTAAAGAAGTCAAACGCCGGCCTTTTTTTATTCTAATATGAAATCCCTTTGCAATATTTTTGCACTGCCCCAAACTTTCGCGAAGAGAAATCGGGTCATTGTGGTATTGAATTACATCCGGGGCAAATATTGCCTTATATCCTTGTTTAAAAAATCTTCTTGTTAAATCGTTATCTTCATAATAAAAGATCGTTTCGTCGAAGCCGCCAAGACGTTCTAATACGCTTTTTTTCATTATTGCAACGTTTATACCACTATTGGCATCTAAATATTTTATTTTTGGAGATTTATAAGTATTTTCCCATCGCATCGCGCGTTGTACCGCCACGGCATGTTGAATCCAATTTTTCGGTTTTACATTTGTGGTTCTTGTTGCAACCCCATCTATATCCAAATCATCCAACCATTTAGCTGCATTATTGAGTAAACATGGATCCGCAAAACAATCGGCATCTTGAAATACAACATATTTTCCTGTTGCCGCAAGTATTCCAACATTTCTTGTTCCCGCGGCCGATCCTTTTTTTACATCTAAAACTTTAATAACACTTATAGACTCATCGCGTTTATTTGCGGCATATGCATCAACTATTTCTAAAGTTTTATCGGTACTATTATCATTGATAACAATAATTTCAATTTGCACAATCGGAAGGTCTTGGGCATAGATTGAATCTAAAACTTGCTCAATATATTCTTCTTCGTTATGGCAAGGAATTACAATACTAAATAATGGTCGTTTCATTTTATCTTCTCCGGTTCTGGATTTGTGCAACCGCATCTACATATATGAAATGCATAAATATTGTTTGTATGGCAATAGTCTTTAGTTATTGACGTTGGAGTAGCAATAAAAATTTCATGCTTACAATGTTTGCATATGGTATTTAGGTGTTCAGACATATCAATCACAATTTGTCCAGCATCGGTTCTCCGCTGTCATATAATTTTATTTCCTCGCATTTACATGGAATTGAATAGCATTTTATACAATTATCAAAACCTTCTTCTCTTATATTTTTAAATTTTGCATCAAATTTCGAAATATTTACACTTGGTTTTGTCCATAATAACTGAATATCTTTTTTAGCAACATATTCGCTGTCATCTTTAATATAACCATAAACTCCGCACCCCCAAAGTTGACACGCGTAATCAAATCCACAAACCTGTATGGCACTTTCTTTTTCTGGGATTGTTGCGGCCGGAGTTTCGATACATCCAATTTCTTGCATAGTATTTTCATCAAAAATTTTTACTTCATATTTGCTTATAAATTTAAACATTGGTTTAATCATAAATAACTTATGTGACAACAGGTTTTTAAACTTATCGTGCCATAATTATATATATGAACAGTTTAAATACTTTATTATTAAAACTAAAATTATTTTCACATATTCGAAGCGTAAATATGTTTTTTTCACAAACCGGAGAAGATATTTTAATTAATGGATTATTACAAAATAAATCAAAAGGATTTTATGTTGATGTGGGCGCATTTGATCCGATAAAATTTTCAAATACTTACGGGTTTTATATTAAAGGATGGCGCGGAATTAATATTGACCCAAACCCCGAAAGCATAAAAAAATTTAATAAAGCTCGGCCAAATGACACCAATCTTAATGTTGGTGTATCGGATGTTCCTGCTAAACTCAATTATTATAAATTTGAAGAAGGCGCATTTAATACATTTTCTAAGAATGTTGCCGATTCATATAATAATTTTTATACTGTAGAATTAATTAACGTTAACCGATTAGATAATATATTAGACAAATATCTTCCAAAAAGGCAACAAATTGATTTAATGAATATAGACACTGAAGGGTTTGATTTAAAAGTTCTTAAATCTAATAATTGGAATAAATATCGGCCTCGAGTTATTGCCATAGAATTTAGCGAGAATGATAATTCCATAGAAAATTTTTTAGAGAATAATGGTTATATACCTAAATGTAATACAATATTAACAAAAATGTTTATTGATGGGAAAGTGAAATAATGGTAGATTGGAAATATGTAATGCGAAGATTGACCTTTGCAAATGAAGTTAGAGGCATTACCCCAAAAATTAATTTGATAATCGAAGAGTTGTTTTCAATGGGATTGCATAAACGTGCAAAAGAACACCAAATTATTTGGAAAGGACCTAAGGGGGATCTTAAAATTAATTATTATGATAGTATTGGTTGTTTTAGGGCAGAGGTTCTGGATCTTCATTTATTAGATATTGATTTAAAAAATAAAAAATCACTCATTTTAGATTTGGGGGCTAATCTAGGATTTGCTACTCTATGGTTTAAATATAATTATCCCGATGCAAAAATTATTGCATATGAACCTTTTAAAAAATCATATGATATCATTGTTAAAAATGTAAAAGATAATAATTTCAATAATGTTATAGTTAAAAATTATGGAGTATTAGATAAAGATTGTACTATTCCTTTTTATCATATTGAGGGCGGAGCTGGTTTGGGCGATTCTATTGTTAATGTTGGTGGTGCGGTTAAAGAAAAATGTCAATTTCGTAATCTTGATTCAGAATGGGAACACATAGATAAAATTGATCTTTTGAAGCTTGACGTAGAGGGATCAGAATTCCCAATTTTAATGAATTGTTCTTTTTGGAAAAAAGCCGATAAAATGATTATAGAATTCCATGATAATTTTAAAAAACAAATGGGTTATGATGAAGTTAATTTTTTTACATTAATAACAGATGCCGGTTTTCATTTTGATAAAGTATTTGGTGAAGGTGCTGTTTATGTTTATTATTTTTCTAAAGAAAAATAGAATTTCGAATTTTTATATATATCCATAAAAACGGATATAGTGGAAGAATCCACATATTATTTTTTGCATCTCGTTGTGCATATTCACTTTCAGGATGCTTAAGCCAAGTTCTAATATTTCCATAAGCAAATACAATTTTTTTCTTAATAAAACTTAAATACTTTATTTTATTTGAACGATGAGCATGTTTATGCAAAAAACTTGGGCCATAAGATACCTTTATTTTGACTCCGGCATCAATCAAAGTAAACATTAAATCAATATCTTCTCCGCCGACAATATACATTGGGTCATATTGAATGAGATGGCTATTGGTCGCAGGCAAAAAAGTACTATTCCCTATAAAACCCAGTAAATTATCATGGGTAACATATGGATTTTTATCGATTTTTTCCATAAGTGCACGAATATGTGGGCTATCATCATGATTTTTTAGGTCTGTTGTTTGTAGAATATCATAACTTTTTTTGTCTTCTAATAAACAATTTATTAACCAATTGCGATCCAAAAAAGTATCGGCATCAATCATTGCAATATAATCCCCGGTTGCGTGTGCGATTCCATAATTCCGGGCGGCACTCGCCCCAAGATGTGGCCGCGATATTAAACTAACGGGATAATGTTTCACAATTTCTCTGGTATTATCACTACTTCCATCATCTATTATAATAACTTCATAATCAAATTCACCCATTTGATTTAAAATATGTTGAATACATTTACCAATACTTGCGGACGCATTATAAGCGGGAACAACAAAACTTATCATCATGGTAAAGACCCAATTATATCAATTCCAAATATTCGTGTTGCAATCATATATGCAACAAAAACCATCATTATTAAGATAACAATTCGGCCACTCTCAAATTCAAATAATAACAGCATTGGATCCATTTATTTCACACTCTTATATGTCTTTGGAAGTACGGTGGCTTCAAACCGTCCATATCTAAACCAAGAATATGCAGCTAAATAATTATTAATCATGTGCTCTAAAGTAAATTTTTCCAGAATTCTTTTCCGCGCGGCTTTTCCCATTCTCTTACACCAGTTTGGCGCCCCGGCCATTGCAATAATCCAATTTGCTAATTCATACGTATCTCTATAATCATCAACTAAAAAACCAGAAATATTATGTTGAATAACTTCAGAATGACCCCCGGATTTTGGGGCAATAACTGCTTTTCCACAAGACATTGCTTCTAAAACAGTTAAAGGCATCGGGTCATAAGTAGAAGTCATTAAATGAACGTCTCCCATGTTATAAAATTCCGGCATATCTTCTCCATGTGGTAAAAACTTTATATTAGGAGAATTTAAAAGCCATTTATATTGTTCAGGAATATCTTTTGTTTGGATACTACTTCTAATAGCAAATATAATATTTTCATAAGGTTTACACCTATCAATAATTTCTAATAAATAATGAATACCTTTGTTATACTCCATATGCCCCGTCCAAGTCACAACAAATGCATCCTGCGGAATTCCGTGTTCTTCCCGCATTTCTCGACCACATGATTTACACGGAAAAAATTTATCCGTATCAATACCATTGTGCACGGTTAGGACTTTGCGCCGCGGTATGCCATAATATTTACTTATAGCATCTGCGGTATAATCACTAACCGCGATACAATGATTTTTTCTTGCACACCGTTTTTCCATGAACGCATTGATTTTAAAATATAATCCACCTTTTAATACATGTGCTTTTTCTTCTTTTGCGATTTCGGCTCCTTGTGCGGTACAGCCGTGAAATGTTCTAAAAGCCTCTTTAGTGTTCCATCCAATATTTGTGTGAGTATGAATAACATCATAGTTTAATTTATTTATTGACATTCCATATCTTCCATCACTCAAAACCATTGATTTTAAAAATGGAAAAAATTCGGTTACATTATATTTTTTTTCTCGTAATCCTTGTATTAAAAAATATTCGACATTTGGAACCCCACCATTTACGGCCGGTTTAACACAACTTGTTTGTAAAATATTCAATGTACCACCGTTGCATTTAGAAGAGTAATATTAAAATCACAATAATTTTTATTAATTTTTTCACAAAAATAGTTTACGTGAGATACGGTTCCATACCAATTTATATCACATATATAAATCGGGTTATTAATAAAGATATTATCATCCGCGGCCTTTTCGCACGCCATTTCATAAATTAGCTCTTGAGTAACAAAATTACTATTCCATACTATAATCCCACAAGCCCCAATTAATATTATCGTGGTAATAAGCAAGGTAATAAAAACAGCAATATTATTATTCATGTTTTGCATCACCCGGTTCTTTCCACACATATTGGTATACCATAATATGTATTAGAATCTTTATTAAATTGAACTAAAATACTCATATTAAATCCAAGTCTTTCACAAGTTCCACCGGAATAAACTACTTGTGTTAACCAATTTTTATCGGAATCATTTAATGTTGGTATATTATTATCCGTTGTACTTTTTGATATAAGACTATTTGATAAAAATAATCCAATATATACCCCAATAAATAATACTCCTATAATTAGAAAAAATATAGGTATTTTATAGCTTGATTTATTTTTCTTACCCATTAACTTCACCCGCCATTTTATATGCTCCGCACTTACATTGTTTGTCATTCAAAAAATCGTCACAGGGGCATGGATTAGTTAAATGGCATGGGCAATGCCCAATCTTTTTTGCCGCTTTTAATATCTCAAAATTTATTTCCCAGGGCATTTTTTCTTCAACTCTTTCTTTTGTTCTAAATAACATTTTAAAATTATACTATAATTTGCCAAATCAATAAGTGTATCTGTTATCGATTCATCTTTAACGGCATTTTCTTTTTCTAATAGATTAGCAATTCGACTCATTTTATCGGACATTCTAACCATGATGCCAGTTTCAACGGAACATAATCCCATATTTTCACACATACGAAAATTTTTAAACGGGTCTTCTTCTCCCGCATAATCATGATTTTTTTGTGCATGAATCTCCTTCATTTTATCTAAACTTTCTACAAATTCTTTCATTTTAAACCTCTCCTCTTTAATAAATATTCTGGACTATTAATTTCTTTATAATGTTTATCACACAAAGTTCTAATCCAAGGTAAATCATTTCTTATAATACCCGTTTTACCACAAACTTCGCAAATATGATAAGATTTTTCTTCGGCCTCATGAATTAGTTTATTGGCATCTTCATTACATCCATCAGTATAAAATCTAAGAGATCCGTATTTCTGCTTCACTTGTGTTGCCTCACATTGCGGATCGGCCAATGCAACTTTTTGACTTAACTCATAAATTAAGTCTAGCCAACCATCTTCGGTGGCAAAACCCCAACTCATACAAGTTTCTGTCGGAGACAAATAATATTGCTTGTATAGATCTGGAAAATCTTTTAATAACATTTTTGTATTTTTCTTATTCATTTTATATCACTATTACCCTATTTATATCATATTTTAATATAAATCATTAAGTTATGATTTATTCCCCTTAGAAGAATGTAACGGACATCCCTCGGTTACCCAAAATCCATGTACCTTTCCAAACCATGCGGCACCATGAGAATTATCCAATACCGCGCAAGTACATTTTTGTTTTATTGCATCTTTACTTCCCGGAGTTGGCATGTTTTTTGGACAAAAATCTAACCATAACCATGACAATGAATCCCTTTCAAAAATATTTTTGCATTTCTTTTTATATTTATCCAAAATTTCTTCGGCCTCATATTGAAATAAACAATGTTTTTCAAATCCTTGTTTATTCTTATTTTCATATTTCTTTTTAAATTTAACCCAGGTTATTGACGGAGTGCTTTTTTTGTATAATTCATCAAGCATTTGTTCGCCCAATTTAATAATTCTTTTTTCCATATTCATCGTCTTGCCTTATATAAATTATACAACGACATGTTTAAAAAGGTATTTATTGCACGGTATATTTTGAAAACTCATCTAAAATCTCTTGGACTGAAACCGGATAAAAATTCCAAACATCCACCCCAACATTGATTAAAATGGTTTTCATACCAAATTTTTTATCTTCTCGCGATTTCCATTTATCATGAACATGTCCACACAAATTTAACTTAAATGCATTATTTGATTCATCCGGATTATGCACACAAAAAATTTCAAGACCGGCCATTTCGATCACCACCGATTTTATTTTTGAATTTAAGCTATTATTAGAATTTCCGGTTATAAGTGGTTTTCCATTTGTTTCTATAAAAATTATATGATTTTTTACTTCAACACCCCATACAAAATCGTTATATTTATCTATAGATAATTTATTTGCTAATATTGCTCTAACACTAAAATGTTCTTTATTCCTTATATGTACACATAAATAATAACTACTTCGATTATCTTTTATTAAATTACAATCTATATTATGTGTTACTAAGTGGCCCATAAGAATTTCTAATGAATGTTTTGTTCCCCATATTTGAAAACTTCCACCTTTTGTTTTACTTCCGTCACCATCTATGACAGATTCTAAAAAAATTTGTATTTGTTTATCTGATAAAAAACGAATAAATAATGGAAATTTATTGTCATCTAGTTTCAGTTTTTCCATTATTTTTTTTGATTCGACACTATTAAATTTAAATTCTCCCTGTGGTAAAATCTTTTTTAATACTTTATTTTGTATTTTTAATATTTTTCTATGTCTAATAACTAAATTATATGGTATTTTTAAATTATTACAGATATTTTTAATTTTTTTTATATGCTCTTTTTTACTCTGATATATAGTAATATATTTGTACTTTCTTCCTACGCCTCCATCTGCAAAAATCCATCCTGCTAGTTTTAACCATTCATCAGAAATATTATAGTCCTTATTCCCACTTTTAAATGTAGTTGGTAAATAAAACCTACTTTTTCTTTGCCAAAGATCTTCTGAAGAAATTTTTTTCCACTTGCATCTTCTATATCGTTTGTCATAACTTGTAACTATGTGTTTATGGTTATTTGAAAAAATCCCTTCACATGTTTTTGTTTTAAAAGAATATGTAGTATCAACATTATATTTTTTTATACCAAGTATTGGATTATATTCTATTATTTTCTTCTCTAAATTAACTGTTGGAATAAACTCTCCCGCACTTATTTCATTATATGATTTATATCCATCTATTGTTAATATTTTTGTATCTTTTGAAAAACAATCATGGTTACCTTTAATGAAAATTATGTTACCATTTAATTGTTTTATATATTCTTGTGCTTTAACTGGTTCTCCTTCACCTCGATCACTTCCAGATTTAAAACAAAAATCACCTAAAAAGAATACTGTATCTTCTGGTTTAACCCTTTCATTCCACCGTCTAATAATTTCTTCATTCATATGCTCTACTGATTTAAATGGCCTATTAGTATAATTTATTATGTTAAAGTGGCCGAGGTGACAATCTGCGGTAAACCATATATTAACCATATTCTAAACCTTCTTAGCCTTTACAATTAAATGATATGCCAGAGTTGGAAATAAATTTCCCAACTTTTCATTACCTTTTATATCGCTACCTTGCGTTTCGACAACGCAAAATTTATGTTTTTGTAAT
>Ga0105050_10006426_pt1 | contig 14575 bp, 10 predicted proteins | sample FRY01_FD_78088 | JGI IMG/M metagenome (GOLD analysis project Ga0105050, IMG submission 78088) | Freshwater microbial communities from Lake Fryxell liftoff mats and glacier meltwater in Antarctica - FRY-01 | ecosystem: Environmental > Aquatic > Freshwater > Ice > Glacier meltwater ... | reverse complement strand
CGACAGCGATGCCGTTGATGAGGCAGGCGAGCGCCAGCCTCTGCGGCGACTGGGAAGGGAAGTAGCCGGAGGTGTATTCGATGTCGGTGACGTAGCCGCCACCCCAGTCCGCGGTCATTGGGCGGTTCCCCGGCGCCCTGCTGGCGCTGATTCGCGATGCGGCTCCGCTTCCACCACCTCGGCCTCGAATAGCGCGTCGGCGGCGGGGGCGTGGCGCCCGAGGCCGGGGGCGGGCAGCCAGGTGTTCCAGCCGAGCCGCGCCGGGGTGTCGCCGCCGCCGAGCGCGAGCGCGGGCACCGCGACGGCGGCCAACACGGGGTTGACGGCGAAGCCGGTCTCGAAGCCGAGATAGGCGCGCACCAGGGCGACGAGGCGGCGCAGCGCGGGGCGGTCGGGCAGCAGGGCGTTGAAGCCGGGGCGGTCCAGCGGGCCGATGCGCAGGACGATCCGCGCCTGCACGTCCCAGGCGCGCACGCCGATCGCGGCGTCGATGCCCAGGCGGTTGAACGCGCCCGGGCGGCGGCCGACCGGCATGCGGGTGCGCTGGTCGGGCGGGAGGGAGAGCCAGGCGCCGGCGAACTGGCGGACCTCGACGGCGCGGCCCAGCCAGTCCGACGCGAGGGCTGCGAGGCGGTCGGCGGAGCGGGGGCGCATGGACATGAGGCCGGCGTAGTGCAGCAGCGCCTCCGCCCCGGCTTCCATGCGCGGTACGAGGTGGGGGGTGCCGTAGCCGGTCAGCGCCAGCAAGGCGCCGGCCATCGGGTCGTTGTCCAGTCTCTCGCGACCCGGGCGGGCCCCGGCGTCGTGCAGCGGGGCGAGGCGGGCGGCCTCGCTGGCGCGGTGGAGGCGGTACTTGATGCCGGCGCGGGCGAAATGCAGCACGAAGCGGTGGGAGAGCATGTCGAGGAAATCGTGCATGGCGCGCGAGCGGTTGCGCAGCGTGCCGGCCAGCACCTCGCTGTAGTAGCGCGGCAGCACGCCGGTGGCGCCGGTGAGCGCCATGACCGGGGTGGTGACCGAGGGCGGGGCGCCGCCCTCGCCGGGTTGGATGGCGGTGATCTCGGCGGGTGCGAAGGCCAGGCCCGGGGGGGTGCGGAAGCGGACGGCGCCTTCGAGGTCCGGCGCGCGCGCGACATGGGCGAGGACGCGCATCGCGGCGTCGAAGGCGAAGCGCTGCGGTTCGCGCCGCAGCCGGGCGAAGGCGGAGCCGGGAGTCATGGCCGCCCAGACGTGCGCCGCGGAGCAGGGAGCCGCGGAGCCGGGAGCCGCGGTGTCACAACAGTGTCCGCATGCCGGCCCGGGCGGGCCAGGCGGCGGCATGGCCGGGGCGGCCGCGCAGCACAGTGCGGGTGCGTACGAAGGCGTTCACGGTGGCATGCAGGGCGAGGAAGCGGTCGAGCACGGCGGCGAGCAAAAAGAGTCCGCCGACCTGCCAGGCGCGCGGCTCGAACTCCAGCGTCACGTCCAGCCCGCGGCAGAAGGCACCAGCACGGGCACCCGGCACGCGCGCGGCACCGGGGCGAGCGGCGACGGAGAGCAGCGCCTCGATCGCCGCGCGGGTTTCGGCGGAATCGCGCAGGTCGTAGAGGCGCAGCACCTCCTTCAGCGCCGCCGCGCCCTCGGCACCGCCAACCACCGAGAGATGGCCGAGCGAGAGGTGGGAGATCAGGCGCCAGAAGCCGCGCTCGCGCAGCGGCAGGCGCAGCGTGTGGCTGGGGGCGGTGAGGCAGGTGATGCGGGTGATGGCGGCGACCCCCTCGACCGCGCGCAACAGCGGGCGGCCGCCGCCAAACTGCAATTCCCCGGGCAGATCGCGATTGGTGCACAGCGCGTCGATCGACAGCACCGCGTCCGATGCGGCGTCGGGGTCGAATTGCGGGTCGTCGGGGGCGAGGAACACCTCGAAGCCACGCTGGGGCGGCATCGCGTCGCGCCGGACCACGTGGAAGAAGCCGCCCGGGGTGCCCGGCTCGGTGTCCCCATGGGTGAGGCGGTAGAACGGGCGCCAGGGGCGGAAACTGCCGTCGGGGCGGGTTTCGCGCACCCGGTCCACGCTCCAGACCTCGATCGCGCCGGGGCGGCGCACGTCTGGCATGATGCGGTATTCGGTGGCGGTGTGGGTCAGCGGAATGGGCTCGCAACGCTGCGGGAACAGGTTGACCACCGGGGTGCAGCCCAGTGCGAGGCTGTCGGCGGCGAGCACGCGCTCCAACTCCGGCAGGGCGCGGTCGAGATAGACGAACACCTCCATCCGGTTGCCGCCGGAGGCCAGCACCTTGCCGTCCATGCGGGTGAGGTCCACGAACATGAACTTCTCGGGGAAGGCGAAATATTCCGTCAGCAGGCGGAATCCGCTGAAGCTGCGCGCCGGCCAAGGCAGCAGCGCCTCCTCTGGCGCGAAGCCCACCGGCGCCACGCTGTCGGCCGGCACGATCACCGGGTTGGGGTCGGAGGGACCGTCGGCATAGGCGATGGACAGGGTGTGGCCGCACAGCAGCTCGTACAGCGGCAGCGAGATGTTCGGGCTCGCGCGCAGGAAGAAGCGCAACCGGTCGAGGCCGAGCTGGGCGAAGGTGGCCTCCGGGTTGGCGCAGCGCAGCACGATGCGCAGCACCGAGACGGCGCCGGTGGCCAGCGGGTTGGCGGGAGCGGCAAGCGGCAGGCCCGACAGGCGAACGCTTTCGATCTCCACCGGCCACAGCGTGGTGGGATAGGCGGTGCGGAAGCGGCAGGTCTCCCCGCGCACCGGCTCGCTGTCCAGCGCCAGGCCCGGGGCGAGCTCGACCGGGTTCATCAGGTCGGGCTGGCTGTGGAACTGCACCACGGAGCAGGAGGGCACGGGGGCGAGGTAGTGGGGGTAGAGCACGCCGAGCAGCGCGTCGCTCAGCTCCGGGAACTCGTCGTCCAGGCGGTGGTGGACGCGCGCGGCGAGGAAGGCGGCGCCGTCGAGCAGGCGGGCGACGTGCGGGTCGTCGACCGTGTCCGCCGCGATGCGCAGCCGGCCGGCGATCTTGGGGTGGGCCTCGGCGAACTGGGCCGCGAGGCGGCGGATGGCGTTCAGCTCGCGGTCGAAATAGGGCAGCAGCGCGTCGGACATCGCTCCCCTGCCCTTCAGCTGATATCGGGCGTGGCGGCGGCGACGAACACGTCGGCCGTGGTGGCATCCACCGTGGTGTCGAAGGCCACCGGCTCTGGTGCGGGGTCGGCGTGCAGCAGGCCGTCGATGCGCAGGCGCAGCGTGGCGTCGAGCTTGTTGCCGCTTTCCAGCAGCGAGACCCGCACGCTGATCAGGCGCGGCTCGAAGCGGCGGATCGTCGCCTCCACCTCGGCGCGCAGCGCGTCCTTGCGGCCGGGCTCGTTCATGGCGCCGGCGGTGAAGTCGGGAATGCCGTAGCCGAGCGGGGAGGCGGCCAGCTCGGTCAGTTCCTCCGGCCAGGAGCGCCAGCGGCGGCGCGCGTTCAGCAGCGCCTCCAGGTCGCGGCGGACGGAGGCGCGCAGGGCTTCCATCGCCTCGCCGGCCGACAGCGGCGGGTCCTGCAGCTGGGTGGGGGCGTCGTCGATCAGGCGGTCGAGCAACGGCAGCTGGGCGCGCGGGCCAGCGCGGCGCGCGACCTCGCCGCGGCCGGTGTCGAGGATGCGCCCGGGGGTCCGCCCGCTCATGCCGCCACGCGCCGCGTCATCCCACGAATTCCAGGGTGGCGAGGTCCATGATGCCGACCGCCTCCTCGCCGACCAGGAACAGGCGCTGGCCGACGCCGCGAACCGGGCCACCATCGTCGATCCAGTCTGTCTCCCGCCCCAGCTTCAGCGCGTCGGCCAGTGCCGCGTCCTCGCTGCCATAGACGGCGGGGAGGTAGACGTCGCCGTCCGGCCCGCCGCGCACCGACATGGTGGCGCGGCGCCACATCAGGTCACGGGCGCGCTTGGGCGGGTGGAACACGACGCTTTCCACCCGCTCGGTCGGGATCCAGAAGAACTTGCCGGTGGTGGTCAGCACCTCGAAGCTGCCGGCGGCGAGGTCGTCGGCGTCGCGGAAATCGTCGAACGCGGTGCCCTCAGACGTGCCGGCGATGCGCGGGCGGGCGGCCTCCGTCTCGGCTGCCAGGCGCGCCGCCTCGGCCATGTCGCCGGCGCGGAGCGCGACCAGGGCGGCGAGCTGGCGGCGCTGGACATCCGTGGGCTCGCCGAGAAACTCCGGCACCCGGCCATCGCGGCGCAGCTGGCGGCGGGCCATGTCGGCGCGCAGCAGCTGGCGGAACTCGGCCACGACCATGGTCGCCTCCGGCTCCACTTGGCTTGCGGCATCCAGGATCACGTCGGCGCGCTCGAGATTGCCGGCAAACACCAGCAGCTCGGCGAGCAGCACGCGCGCCGCGATGTCGGTGGGCGCCTTGCGTACCGCCTGGTTCGCCGCATCCACCGCTTTCGCGAGATTGCCCGCGCGGAACAGGGCCCCCAGCGTCTCACCCGTGCCCGACATCGTGTGCTCCCTTGCGCATCCGTTTCCGCCTTATCCTGCCGTTCCCGGCGCGGCAATGTCGGTGACCAGCCGGAACTGGGCGGCGACGTCGTCGAGCTGGAAATGCGGCTGCATCTGGATGACGCAGCCGAACACGCCCGGGCGGCCGGGGCGTTCGGTGACGGTGACCTGGCCCGAGACCAGCGGGTAGCGGGCGCGGGATTCGCTGCCCACGTTGATGTTGCTGTTCACGTAGCGCGTGAGCCAGTGCTGCAGCTGGTCCTCGATCTCCGCGGCAGTGCGGAAGGCGCCGACCATGTCGCGGCCCAGCATCTTGAGGTAGTGGGCGAAGCGCGAGACGCAAAGCAGCGTGTTGACCTGGGCCGACAACCGCGCGTTGGCGCCGGCGGCCTGGGCGTTCGGCCCGGTGTAGTGCTGCGGCATCTGCAGGCTGCGCACCGCGCCGAACACCGCCTCCTGGGTGAAGGGAATGGCCGATAGCGGCATCAGCCCGGCATCCACCAGCAGGCGCTCCTGCCGGTCGGTCAGCACCACCTCCAGCGACGGGCGCACCCAGGCGCCAGTGCGGTCGGTGGCGAAGGGTTCCAGCACCATGCCGTCCACCAGCCCGCCGGCGCGGCGGTCCAGCTCCACCCCGCGCACGTCGGCGGGCCAGGTGAAGGCGGCGAAGGCGCGCACCACGGTGGCGGCGAAGGCGTAGCCGGCGGTGGACCAGACGCGGCTGGCGGCATCCGGGGCGTGTTCGACGTAGCGCCAGGCGGTGTCGGCGGGGATGGCGCGCACCAGGGTTTGCGGGCGGGTAGCGGAAATGGTGCCCTCGGCCAGCACGCGGTCGCCGGCGGCCAGCCCGCCCTCGATCACCCAGGCGGTGCCGAGCTGGGGGCCGAGGCGGACGCGGCGGGGCACCGGCTGGCCCTCGGCGTCGGCCACCAGCACGAAGGGGCCGGTGCGATCGCGCTGGACGGCGGCGAGCGGCGCGCTGAAGCGGCGGCCGCGGGGGCGCTGGTTGTCCTCGTTCCAGGGCGGGCGGGCGAGCATGCGCGGCAAGGCAACGGCGATGAAGCGGATGTCCTCCTGCGTGAACAGGCCGCGCCAGGACTGGTATTCGACGCTGCGCATGGCGGCCACGGGGTCCTGGATGCCGGTCAGGTCGGCGAAGCTGTCCAGTTCCAGCAGCTCCGGCGCGGCGGAGAGCACGGTGGGTGCGAAGGCGGCGGCAGCCACGGCGGCCAGCAGCTTGAGCACCGTGACATCGTCGGTGGGTGCCGTGGCGGAGGGGCGGTGGCGGACCTCGTGGTCGATCACCAGCAGGCCGAAGGGCTCGCCGCCGGGGCTGCCGAACTCGTCCTCGTAGATTTTGCGGAACAGCTGGCTTTGGTCGAACTCGGCCGCGCGCTCCAGGTCGCGGGCGATCTCGGTCCAGCCGAGGTTCAGCATTTTCACCTTGATGCGGTTGCCGGGGTCGATCGGCTCCACCAGCCAGGCGAGGCCACGCCAGGAGCCCTCCAGCCGGCGCAGGCGCGGGGCGTGCAGGATGGCATCCGTCTGCGCGCCCAGCAGGGCGTCGAGGGCGGCGATGTCGCGATCGAGGGCCCCGCGCAGGGCATCGGGCTCGGCGGCCAGGCTGGCGGCACGGCGGCCGCCGAACCACGCGGCCAATGGGTTGGGGGCACCGGCGAGGAAGGCGGCCAGCGCCTCGGCCGCGTCGCGGTGCGCGGCGGCGAAAAAGCGGCCCGACAGGACGCTGTCGCGCAACGGCGCGGCCTCGGCAGGGTCGGGATCGGGAGCAGGATCGGGCGTGGTATCGGCAGGTTTGTCCGCGGCGGCGAGTGCGGCGGCGAGCACCGCGGCGGCGGCGTCCGGCGGGGGCTCGGCGGGCCCCGCCGGGTGGGCCAAAGGGTGGGCCAAAGGGTGGGCCGGGTCCGCCGGGGGCGTGCGCCCAACGAACCCGCTGGCGGGCGGCATGATGATCGTGCGGTCGTTTTCCGGCACGGCGCGCCCCGCTCCCGCGCCGGTGTCGGGGTCAGGCCTTGGGCGGCAGGCGGGCGACCATGCGCAGGCTGGTCGTCAGTTCCTCCATCTGTAGCCAGGGGCGCAGATAGGCCACCGCGTTGTAGGAGCCCGGCTTGCCCGGGATTTCCTTCACCTCGACCAGCGCCTCGCGCAGCGGGTACTTGGCCTTGGCTTCCTGGCCCGCGTTGTCGTTGGAATTGACGTAGTTGCCGATCCAGCGGTTCAGGTCGGCCTCGATCTCGTTGGCCTCCTTGAAGCTGCCGATGGTGTCGCGGGCCATCACCTTGAGGTAGTGGGCGAAGCGGCTGCTGGCCATGATGTAGGGCAGGCGGGCGGAGATGGCGGCGTTGGCGGTGGCTTCCGGCCGGTCGTATTTCTTGGGCTTCTGCACCGTCTGCGCGCCGAAGAACACGGCATAGTCGGTGTTCTTGTAGTGGCAAAGCGGCAGGAAGCCCTGGTTGGACAGCTCGAACTCGCGCCGGTCGGGGATCAGCACCTCGGTCGGGCACTTGGCGTCCTGGTCGCCGTCGTCGGAGGTGAAGACGTGGTTGGGCAGGCCCTCCACCTTGCCGCCGCCCTCGGCGCCGCGGATGGCGACGCAGAAGCCGGAGGTGGCGAAGGCCGCGGTCATGCGCGCGCCCATGGTGTAGGCGGCGTTCATCCAGCAGTAATTCGTGTGGTTCATGGCGATCGCAGTGCCGTTCTCGTCGGACGGCGCCTCCTCATAGCCGAACTCGTCGATCGGCTTGGTCGCGGCACCATAGGGCAGGCGGGCGAGCACGCGGGGCATCACCAGGGAAACGAAGCGGGCATCCTCGCTGTCGCGGAAGCTGCGCCAGCTGGCGTATTCCTGGGTCTCGAAGATTTTGGCGATGTCGCGCGGCTTGTTCAGGCCAGTCCAGTCGGAGAAGCCGAACATCTGCGGCGCCACGGCCGAGACAAAGGGGGCAAAGGCGCCGGCGGCGACATTGGAGATCAGGCCCAGCGTCTGCACATCGTCGGGGTGGTTCGACCACTCGTAGTCGCCGATCAGCGTGCCATAGGGCTCGCCGCCCGGGGAGCCGAACTCGTTTTCGTAGGTTTTCTTGAACAGCTCGCTCTGGTCGAACTCCGACGCCTTGGTCAGGTCGCGGGTGAGGTCGCGCTTGGTCGCGTTGAGCACCTTGATCTTAAGCGCGGAGCCGGTCTCGGAGTTCATCACCAGGTAGTGCAGGCCGCGCCAGGAGCCCTCGAGCTTGAGGAACTTCTCGTTGTGCATCACCTCGTTCAGCTGCGAGGAGATTTTGCGGTCGATCGCGGCGATCGCGCGCTCGAAGGTGCGCGACAGGTTCTTGTCGAAGGTGACGGTCCCGGCCAGGGCCTGTTCCATCAGGGTCTTGACGAGGTCTTGGGCACGGTCGGGCGCGGTTTGCTTGGTGGCGGCGACGACCTGGTCGAGGAAGCTGAGCCCGTCCTCGGTGGTGGTGGTGGTGGCGCCGTCGGGTGCTGACTGGGAACCGGACATATCTCAGCCCTCCTTACGGTCGATGCCGACCTGGCCCGAAAGTTTCTTCAGGTCTTCCTCGCTTTTGAGCACCTGCTCCAGCAGGTCCTCAAGCTCGGGCGAGTTGTCCACCTTGCTCATCAGGTCGCGCAGCTTGTTGCGCGTTTCCATCAGCGCCTTGAGCGCCGGCACCTGCTCGGCGACGCGGGCGGGCTCGAAATCCTCGATCGAGTTGAACTTGAGGTCCACGGCCATCTGGCTGCCGTCGTCGGCAAGCGTGTTATCCACCCGCATCTTCACGCCCGGCGTCATGCGCTGCATCACATCGTTGAAGTTGTCGCGGTCGATCTGGATGAACTTGCGCTCGGTCATCGGGCGCAGCGGCTGGGTCGGGTCGCCGGAGAAATCGCCCATGACGCCCACGACGAACGGAAGCTCGCGCACGACCTTGGCACCCTCGGTCTCCACATCGTAGGTGATGTGGACGCGGGGCTTGCGCACCCGCTTCAGCTTGTCATGCACGCTGCCACTCATGGCTGTTCCCCCAAACGTTTCGCGATACCGGGGCCGTTCCGGCCGGTTCCGGGCGTGCGGGTACGCGCCGCGCCATGCCGCGCTAAAACCTGAGGAACCTTAGTGGCCGGCTTGCCTTGCGGTCAATCAGGCATCCACGTGGCGCTTCAATATTCCGTGAAGCGCAACAATACCACACATTTCACCACATCCATGGCGGCCCATGCACGGCGGCGCATGCACGGAGGTTCGGGCACACGCCGCCGGGGCTACCAGCTGGAGCCGGAGCCCCCGCCCCCCTCGGCCTCGCCCTCCGCCGGCCGCGCCGGGCGGATGCCGAGCTGCATGAGGATATTGTCGCGCACCGAGATGTCGGACACGATCTCGGCCAGCAGATCGGGCCAAGTCATGCGGCCGCGGCGGATCGCCTCCTCCAGTGTGTAGGCCAGCGGCGATTGCGGCTCGGTGCGGCGAAAGAACTCGGCGATGCGGGACAGTTCGCGCAGCATGTCCTCGCGGTTCACGGCGCCGACCGGCGAGCCGGCAGCGGGCGCCGCCCCTCCCGCGGCGTCCCGGCTGTCTCCGCCCTGCGCGGACGGGGGCGATGCCTCGGCGGCCGGCGCCTCGGCTGCCTCCGGGGGTGCGAAGCGGCTGGCCGCCGTCAGCAACGCGTCCAGCAGGTCGCGCACCGCCGATGTCGAAGGGGCATCGGCGGCGGCCTTCGCATCGAGCACGGCGGCCATCGCGACCCAGGCGTCGCGCGCGGCGCGCAGGTCGCGGCGCAGGGCGGCGAAATGCGCCCCGCCGGCGGCACGCGCCTCGGCCTCCATCGCCGCGAACGGCACCGCGCCCCCCTGCGTGCGCTGCGCCGCGCGGGCGGCATCGAGCGTCTGGAGGTCCTGGGACTGCTTGTATTGCCAGAAGGCGAAGGGCGCGCCGTTCGGCCGCTCGAACAGCACCAGCTTGCGCAGCGGCTGGGCCAGCGTGCCGTCGCGCCCGCCCGTCCCGTTCAGGCCGCTGACCAGGTTGACACGGGTGGAAACGCCCTCCTCGTCGGGCAGCGGATAAAGATTCTGGTCCCAGAGCGCCTCCGCGAGCCCGCCGATCAGTTGCGCGCCGGCGGCCAGCCCGGCCGGGCCGTCGCTGCGCAGCAACGCCTCCAGCAGCCAGGCGGCGACATCGAGGTCCTTGCTCTGCCCCAGCGCCTGGAGCGCCAGCCCGCGCACCTGGCGCCACAGCACCGCCAGCGGCTCGGCGGCGGGGTCGCGCGAGCCCTGCTCCTCCAGCCGCTCGGCCGCCCCGGCCTCCTGGCGGGCGTTCTTCAGGCGGCGATAGAGCGAGTTCGACGACGGGTCCTCGCGCAGGTCGACGCCGCTGGGCGCATCCCCGGCGGTCGGGGCCAGCAGCGCGTCCATGTCGATCCCGTCGGGCCAATTGGCCATCGTCGCCTCCGTTCGGCCGGGCCAAGCGCCCTGTGCCCTCTGCGCAGCAATTGGGATTTATCGGCCCAAACTATTTGCCGACGCAACGGCTGCGTCTATAGACTCTCTTCGCCGGCCACTCCTATCGTCGCAAGGTGCGAACGGGCCGGGGCACGGCCCGGGGTTTGCTGGCCATTCGGCAACGAGATCCCCGTGCGCGGGGGCGGGGGAAACCATGGCTACGATCGACCTCAAGGCCCTCGTCGGCCGACTCAACGGCCATTGCCGCCGCGCCCTGGAAGCGGCCGCCGGCCTCACATTGTCGCGCAGCCATTACAACGTCGAGATCGAGCACTGGCTGCTCAAGCTCGCCGACCCTTCCGATACCGACATCGCCGCCATCCTGCGCCACTACGACGCCGACCACGGACGGCTGCTGAACGACATCAACCGCGCGCTCGACAAGCTCAAGACTGGCAACGCCCGGGCCCCCACCCTCTCGCCCGAGATCGTGGACGCGGTGAAGCAGGCATGGCTGCTCGCCTCGGTCGAGCACGGCCTCACCCGCGTGCGCTCCGGCCACCTGCTCTGGGCGATGCTCGCCGACGAGACACTGAGCCGCCACACCCGCGAATGCAGCGCCCAGTTCGGCAAGATCAACGCCGATGCCCTCAAGCGCGACCTGCTCACCATCACCCGCGACAGCACCGAGGCCGCCAGCGCCACCGTCTCTGTCGAGGGTGCCCCCGCCACCGGCGGCGAGGGCGGCGACGGATCGCCCCGCCCCGGCGGCTCCGGCGCACTCGACCAGTTCACGATCGACCTCACCGCCAAGGCGCGCGCCGGCAAGATTGACCCGATCCTCGGCCGCGACACCGAGATCCGCCAGGTGGTCGATATCCTCACCCGCCGGCGCCAGAACAACCCGATCCTCACCGGCGAGGCCGGCGTCGGCAAAACCGCGGTGGTCGAAGGCTTCGCCCTGCGCATCGCCACCGGCGACGTGCCGCCGGCCCTGAAGGATGTCGTCATCCGCACCCTCGACCTCGGCCTGCTCCAGGCGGGTGCGGGCGTGAAGGGCGAGTTCGAGAACCGGCTGAAGAACGTCATCGAGGAGGTGAAGGCCTCGCCCAAGCCGATCATCCTGTTCATCGACGAGGCGCATCAGATGATTGGCGCCGGCGGCCAGGCCGGCCAGGGCGACGCCGCCAACCTGCTGAAACCGGCATTGGCGCGCGGCGAGTTGCGCACCATCGCGGCCACCACCTGGGCCGAGTACAAGAAGTATTTCGAGAAAGACGCCGCCCTGACCCGCCGCTTCCAGGTGGTCAAGGTCGAGGAACCGAGCGAAAAGCTGGCCATCGCCATGGTGCGTGGCATCGTCGATACGCTGGAGAAACACCACCGCATCCGTATCCTCGACGAGGCGGTGGAGGCAGCGGTCAAGCTGTCCGCCCGCTTCATTCCCAGCCGCCAGCTGCCCGACAAGGCGGTCTCGCTGATCGACACCGCCTGTGCGCGCGTGGCGATGAGCCAGGCGGCGATGCCGGCGCCGCTGGAAGACCGCATCCGCCGCATCGAGTTGATCGACACCGAACTTGGCATCCTGGGCCGCGAGATGGCCGCCGGTGCCGACCACGGCGCCCGCAAAAGCGAACTGGTCGAGGAACGCGCCGCCCTGGACGCCGACCGCAACGCGCTGGCGGGGCGCTGGGAGCAGGAGAAAATCCTGGCGAACGAGATCGCCGAAACCCGTGGCCATATCGAGAACCCCGACGACGGACAGGAAAAAGACACGCTGCGCGCCAAACTGGCCGAAGCCACCGCGAAGCTCCACGAATTGCAAGGCGAGATGCCGCTGGTCTTCCCGGTCGTCGATGCCCAGGCGGTGGCCGAGATCGTCGAAAGCTGGACCGGCATCCCCGCCGGGCGCATGCAGTCCGACGAGATCAACACGGTGCTGAACCTGCGCGAGACGATGGGCCGGCGCATCGTCGGACAGGACCATGCGCTGGAGGCAGTCGCGCAGGCCATCCGCACCAGCCGCGCCGGGCTGACCGACCCACGCAAGCCGATCGGGGTGTTCATGATGGTCGGCACCTCGGGCACCGGAAAAACCGAAACCGCCCTGACCCTGGCCGACCTGCTCTATGGCGGCGAGCAGAACATGACCACCATCAACATGAGCGAGTACAAGGAGGAGCATAAGGTCAGCACGCTGATGGGCAGCCCGCCCGGCTATGTCGGCTATGGCGAGGGCGGCGTGCTGACCGAGGCGGTGCGCCGGCGGCCCTATTCCGTGGTGCTGCTCGACGAGATGGAAAAGGCCCACCCCGGCGTACAGGACGTGTTCTTCTCGGTGTTCGACAAAGGCAACATGAAGGACGGCGAGGGGCGGGACATCGACTTCAAGAATACCGTCATCATCATGACATCCAACGCTGGCAGCGACCTGATCACCAAGCTGTTCGCCGACCCCGAAACCGCGCCCGACTCCGCCGGTCTCGCCGACGCGCTCCGTCCGGAACTGTTGAAATACTTCCGCCCGGCCTTCCTCGGCCGCGTCACGCTGGTGCCGTATTTCCCGCTGTCGGAGGATATCATCCGCCAGATCGTGGTGCTCCAGCTCGCCCGCATCGCGCGCCGGGTGCGCGAGGCGTACAAGGCGAGCTTCGAGTACGATCACGAACTTGTCGAAACAATTGCACGCCGGTGCACGGAAAGTTCATCGGGGGCGCGCAACGTTGAGAATATACTGTCGCGGACCCTGCTACCGGAGCTCTCTGCCGAGGTTCTGGGGCGGCTGGCCGAAGGGGAGGCGATCAACCGCATCGCCGTCGGCATCGATCCCACGGGATCGTTCACCTATTCGCTTGGCTAGGCACCGAACGGCAGCAACAGGAGAAGAACAATGCCCATCTACATGAAATACGACGGCATCGACGGCGATGTCACCTCTGACAGCCACAAGGGCTGGATCGAGCTGAACTCGTTTCAGTGGGGCGTGGGCCGCGGCATTTCCTCGCCGACCGGCGCCAGCGCCGACCGCGAGTCGAGCGCCCCCAGCATCAGCGAAATCACCGTCACCAAGCAGCAGGACGTCGCCACCACCAAGCTGCTCGACGAGGCGCTCCAGGGCGAAGGCAAGAAGGTCCAGATCGATTTCGTCAAGACTGACAAGGGCAAGCTCGAAACCTACATGTTCTACAAGCTGGAAGACGCGATGATCAGCGGATACTCGATCAGCAGCGGTGGCGACCGTCCGTCGGAATCGCTGTCGCTGAACTTCACCAAAATCGAGTTCAAGGGCAACTCGATGGACAGGGCGAACAAGGGCGGGGGCTCGTCCTCGGTGATCTACGACCTTGCCGCGGCGAAGGTCGTCTGACACCCGACCGACGTTCGGACATGCCATCGCCACGGCCCGTCCCCCTCGGGGGGCGGGCCGTTTGCGTGGGGATCCGCGCTACCTGACCCTGACCGCCGCGCGGGCCACCCCGCCCTCGGCATCCAGCACCGTCAGCCGATAGAAGCCAGGCCCCGCCGGTTGCCACGCCGCCTCGCGCCGCGCCGGATCGGCGGCAAGCGGCGCGCCGTCGACCAGGAAGGTCAGCGGCCGGCGCCCGCCCATCACCCGCAGGACCACAGTGCCCTCGCCGCTGAGCACCGCGCCGGGCGGCGGGAACAACAGGCGCAGCGCATCCTCGGCGCCCACGCCTTGCCCCCTGGCCGTCGCGCGCGGCTCCAAGCGCGGTTCCGGCCTCGGTGCTGCCGGCAGCATTCCGAACACCCGCGCCAGCAGCGGCAGCGCCAGTTGGCGCCCCGTCGCCCCCGGCAGCGGCGTGCCGTCCGGCCGCCCCACCCACACGCCCGCCACATGCGCCCCGTCGAAGCCCAGCGCCCACGCATCGCGCCCGCCCCAGCTGGTGCCGGTTTTCCACGCCACTCCCGCCGGCCCACCCTCGGGAAAGCGCTGGGTCAGCACCTCGGCGATCACCGCCGACGCACGGGCTTGCAAAAACGGCGCCGCCACTTCGCCGCCCGCAACCAGGCGCAGCTTCATCGAGGTGCCGTCGGTGCCGAGTGCGGCATACAGCCCCGCCATCTCGCGCAGCGTCGTCCCCGCCCCGCCGAGCGCCAGCGGCAGCGACGGGTCCGCCCCCGGCGGCAACCGCAGCGACACTCCCGCCCCCTTCACCGCGGCCGCGAACCGCAGCGGCCCGATACGGTCCAGCAACGCCACCGCCGGCAGGTTCAGCGACCGCCGCAGCGCCTCGGCCGCCGTCACGCTGCCCTGGAAGCTGCGGTCGAAATCCTCCGGCGCATAGGCCCCGAAGCGGCGCGGCAGGTCGTCGATCCGCGTCTGCGGTGCCGCGATGCCGTCCTGGAAGGCCATCGCATAGATGAACGGCTTCATCGCCGAACCCGGCGAGCGCACCGCGCGCGTCAGGTCCATCGCCCCCGCCCTGCCCGCCTGCAGCCCCTCGCCGCCCGAAACCAGCGCGCGCCACTCCCGCCCCGCCAGGTCACCCACCACGATCGCCAGCGACGCCCGCTCCGGCAACACCGCCAGCCGCTCGGCCGCCAACCGCTCCAGCGCGCGCTGCAACGCGAGGTCGAGCGTCGTCTCCACCCGCCCGCCCCGCGGCAGCGCCGCCACCGCCT
>Ga0105050_10006425_pt1 | contig 14576 bp, 15 predicted proteins | sample FRY01_FD_78088 | JGI IMG/M metagenome (GOLD analysis project Ga0105050, IMG submission 78088) | Freshwater microbial communities from Lake Fryxell liftoff mats and glacier meltwater in Antarctica - FRY-01 | ecosystem: Environmental > Aquatic > Freshwater > Ice > Glacier meltwater ... | reverse complement strand
TACTGATAGGTCTTGTTCCTTTCGCTGGTGGAATCGTCTTATTCATCTTCAGTGTCTTCGACACTTTCCCCGGTGAAAACACATACGGACCTTCGCCGAAGCTTGGGGCAACAGAGTAGGGGCGATGGTCGTTCTGACCCAGAAACGCACGGCCGACGGATTATGAGTTCGATGCCTAGGCATTAGCTGGTGTTCGAGGGTGTTAGCTCACGTTGCTGATGCCCGTGAAACGCTGGGTTTTAGCGCGGATTGCGTGGGAACGTAGTATCTGATGATGGGCACTCGCCGTGCGCACGCATATCTGAGCGAATTTGCCTCCCCCGCCGCGAAAAAAGCCACCCGGATGGCAAGACAACGTAAATATACCTTCAAAGCTATATTTAGGCCATACTGGCTCCATGAGTAGAGCGTCAACCCTGGTCCGCGTCGCCCGCAAGAGCCGTTCACTGTCACAGGCCGATCTTGCAAAGAAAGCCCACATCCACCAAAGCACTATCTCGGTCATTGAAGACGGCCGCGACCTCACGGTGAGCACGCTGGAGAAGTTGCTGAAAGCCACCGGATATGGACTCCTTGCCGTGCCCACCCGGCGGGCAGATGCCGCAGAGGTCTCCACCAGTATCCGGTCCGAGCTAGGGCGCGGCAACACAGACAGAGCGTTCAGGGCGTTGCTTCAGCTCAACGACAATTTGGTCAGCGAGCATGGCCTCCTCCGCGGAGTCCTGGGGTTATCCGAACCGCCACCCACGGGCCACACGGTCTGGGACGCCGCTCTTGCAGGACTTGTGGCGTGGCGTCTTACAGAAGAGAACATTCCTCTTCCGGCCTGGATCGAACAAGAGAGGTTTTTCCTAGCGCGTCCTCAAACACTTGAAATTGATAGCGCCGATCCCGTCCCCGCCCTCACCGACGTTCCTCCCGAGTTTGCCCGGAGAGGCGTGCTCGTGTGGGAAGACACCTTTCGAAGCGTGTGATGATGAAAATCTTCCTCACTAGAGCCGACGTGATAACAGCGCTGGGAGAACTGGTCACCGAGCTTCGAGCTCGTGGAGAACCCGCTGGAATTCGGATAGTGGGAGGGGCAGCTCTCGCCCTGTCCTACTGTGAACGAGACGTCACCCAGGACATTGACGTTCTCAACATACGCAACGGCAGTAATGAGGAGGTTATCGAGGCGACGAGAGCCGTCGCGCACAGACTCGACCTCGATGCTAACTGGCTCAACTTCCAGGTTGCCAGAATCGACGCACTCCCAACGCTAGGTCAAGAAGTAGAGTGGAAGACGATCTACTCCTCGGCAGACATCAGTATTCAGGTCGCCTCAGCAGAGGCCCTCCTTGCGATGAAACTCCGAGCAAATCGCCCCGGTAGAGATGTCAAGGACATTCGGGCCCTACTGTCGTTGTGCGACGCCACCCATATCGAAAGCGCCGAGCGACTCTATGAATCTTTCTACCCGGGGGACGTCTTGCCCGACCGGGCTATGCAGATGATTTCCGCCATTTTCGCTGAAGGCCCGCTCCCCACCGTCACACGTCCTCCAGAACCAGAGTTTCCCGTTGGATAGTCGCCTCTCGGAAGCAATACGAAAAATGATGGTGTACAGCATCAGCCGAAACAACACTCATGCATCACCCCGAATACCCCGTAATTGAACTCATAATCGTGATCAGGAAACTTTTTTACCCCTTAGGGCGGGCGGGGTAACGGGCCTCCTGTTTGAGCGCCAGCCGATGGTGCTCACAAGTGCACCCACTGGAAACCAGGGGGGATTCTCGCAGATACTGGACCCAAAACAGAGTGCAGGTCACTTTTTGGCCTACTCAGCATTAGACCGGGTTAAAACCTTGCTTTGAATCGTTTTCTCGGCAGGCCTCGCAGTGTGCACACGACCCGAAGTACCGCCACCGTCACTCGCTGCAACGGACACTTTTTGCGTCGGTTTTGCTGGGTCGGGCACAGCATGCAACCCCCACGGAGTGCGACCGTTGCATATCGGGCCACTGAGAAGTTTCAAAACCCCGGGGTTGCCAGACTTCAACGTCGGGCTTCGCTTCGCCTAGCGAAGCGAAGCCTCTGAATTTAAGCGTATACCCGCCGGTACTTGCCGTCGCAAGGTAGTCGGCTACAGATTGCACGATTGAGCAGCGGCGAGGTGGTCGGATCTTCTACATATAGAAATCCGAGCAAACCGTTTGAGCCCCTGGCCAGACGACCCGCTCTAGGGCTGTTGGTTCCCCTCAGGTTTCGCGCGGAGACCGTCGAAGACCAGACAACTTCGAAAAAGCCGCCGCAGAGGTCTGGGTCGCAGGATCTAGGACGAACGTACAACTCACTTCCTAGTCTGCCTCGAGGGGTTTCAGCACGACGACCAAGACAACAGCCGTCGACATAATGAAAAACTACAATATGGTGAGGGCACCGAAAGTGTCTCAAGACACCGAGACCCGCCTAGTGAGCGTTTCTCATACGATGCGGAAAGGTTCTCCATGGCGCAGCGGCGCTTTCCAAGAATTGTGTACGACACCGGCGCTGAACCGGACCCCCGGTTCAGCCTCGCAAACGAACGAACTTTCCTTTCCTGGATTAGAACCTCGCTCGCCCTTGTCGCCGCTGGCGTCGCCCTCAAGGCGCTCCAATTGCCGATCAGGGAGGACTTTCGCTTCGTTTCAGCCATCCTGTTCATCAGTCTCGGCCTCGTTGCGGCGCTGCAGGCGTGGGTCGGCTGGGCGCGCACGGAACGGGCGCTTCGGCAGAATCGGGCACTTACCGGGCCCTCGCTGTCCGCGTTAATAACCGTGGGAGTGTTGTTCGCGACAATAATTGTTGCGCTCGGACTGTTCTTGTAATGAGCGACAGTCCAATCGATCCCGGTCTGCAACCGGAACGGACGCTTCTCGCCTGGCGACGCACCGCCCTTGCGCTAGGCGTAGTGAGCGCCGTAGCGGCGCGCTTCACCCTCGAGCAGCTGGGTTTGTTTGCCGTGCTCGGCGGGGCCACCGGCGTCGCGCTGTCCGCAGTTGGCTACCTCGGAGCGCGAAAGCGATACCGCAGAATGCACTCATCACTCTCGTCGAACGAGCCAGTTCTGGCGGGCAGTTCGTGGCCGCTCTTTGCTCTCGCCGCTAGTGTCATCTTCCTCGGGGTCGCTGCGATGGTTTACGTTCTGCTTGCCGGGGGCAAGTAGCTGGAGGAATAACTCGTCGCATTCTGACTCCACTCGGACGGATAGGGTAAGTTTTTCTGTCGGAGTGTTGCCGGAAAAATTCGGCCCGCTTATTATTTCTTTTATGTCACAGCGCAGCGGAGCGCACACACAAGTGCGACGAGTCCACGAGATGAGAGTGTTGCACGCTCTCAGGGAGTCTGGCGCTCTCAGCCGTGGAGAAATCGCACGTCGCGTCGGACTTTCGCGCACGACACTCTCGGAGATTACGTCCGGCCTGCTGGCCTCAGAGGCAATCGTCATATTCGACACTGATGCTGCAGGACGCTCAGGCAGCGGGCGCCCCGCCGAGCGTCTTGCCCTTGACCCCGCCTCGGGACAGTTCCTGGGAGTTGACTTCAATCATCGGCGCGTCAATGTGGCCGTGGCCGACGCCTCACATGACATCGTTGCTTCCGGGTCGTCCCAGTACGGTGACGACCTCGACTGGCCGCAGCGCGTGCAGGTGGCCTTCGAACTCATTGACCGCCTGGCGGCCGAAACAGGCGTGCACTACGGGGCGCTCCAGGGCGTCGCTGTTGGAGTGCCAGGCCCCTACTCCAGGAGCATGGCTCCAGCCACGGCGCGCGCAAACGGGTGGGTCCGCTACGATCCCAGCAACGCCGTGGATGCCGGATTTGCCAGACGATATCGCTGCCCCGTTGTCATCGACAACAATTCGAGGTTTGCGGCCCTCGCCGAAGCGATTGATACCAACGGCGAAAGGGTTACCGACCTGCTCTACGTGCGTCTATCCGACGGAGTCGGCGGTGGACTGGTCGTTGGCGGGCGTTTGGTTACCGGATCGACTAGCATTGGCGGCGAGTTCGGCCACGTCACAGTAAAACCTAATGGCGCAGCGTGCCGATGCGGCAAGCGGGGATGTCTCGAGACGGTCGCCTCTGTTCCGGCCATTCTCGCCGAATGCAGAAACCGCGGCGTCCAAGTGCACAATCTGGAAGAGCTTAAGGCATTGGTTGCCGCAGCCGACCCCATCGTCGACGAGGTTATGCGGGAAGCCGGCACCGCCCTCGGAAACGTGCTCGGTGCAGCGGCGATGATCCTGAATCCCTCCCAAATCGTAATCGCGGGCGAGATCATCACAATCGCGCCCGCGATACTTCAGCAGGTAACTGCGGTCATCACGTATGAGGTGCACTCGCTCGCGGAAGCAGCGCCAGTCATTCGGGCTGCGACACACTCAAGCGGAGACGGCGCGTTCGGTGCAGTCGCTGCCCTGTTCCACAGGTCCCCCCTCATCAAGGACTATCAGGACGGATTCATCATGGCACACCAGCTATCTGACCCAATTGAGAGCACTGTGACCCCAACAGAGGAAGCGGTTGGCACATGACCGTCATGACGGCAATCAGCCGCGAAGAGCGAGAGAAGCCCAAGACCGCGCGACGTAAGCAGAGCGGCAGTAATGCACGCATGCTCGCAATCAACGCCATGTCCATCGTGGGTGGCCTGGGAATTTGGTGGATGTTGTCGCTGAGCGGGTTTAACCTTCCAGCTCCACCAGCAGTCGTGGAGAGTGCAGCTCGTCTGATCGGAAACGGAACCCTTCAGTCGGATATCGTGGCAAGTCTCACCCGCGTGTTCAGCGGCTTCTTGCTCGGCACAGCGCTGGCTATCCCCGTGGGCTTCCTGATGGGTTGGTACCCCACCGCCAGGGGCCTCATCGAACCATGGGTACAGTTCTTTCGCACAGTGCCGCCCCTAGCAATCATCCCGCTCGCAATCGTGCTCATGGGAATCGGTGACACGCCGAAGATTTTCGTCATCTTTCTGGCTGCCTTTCTCTCCTGCGTAATCGCCGCTTTCCAGGGCGTCGTCAACGTTGACCCCACTCTCATCAATGCGGCACGGGTGCTTGGCGCCAAGGACGGCAGAATATTTATTCGAGTCGTGATCCCAGCATCCACCCCTTTCATCCTCGTCGGCATGCGCGTCGGTCTGGGTTCCGCTTGGGCCACACTCGTCGCCGCCGAGCTAATCGCAGCGCAGCAAGGACTTGGATACAGGATGCAGTTCGCCCAAATTTACTACGACCTGCCCACAATCTTCGTCGGACTCATAACCATCGGCGTGCTCGGCCTACTCATGGACCGTGTGCTCCTCTTAATGGAGAAAAAACTCACCGGATGGCAGGAACGCCGATGAACACCCCCATAAGCTCTGCACCGAAGATTTCGGTTGACTCGGTCACCAAGATCTTCCCGCTCGGTGGCGAAGACTTCGTTGCGCTCGACAACGTCTCGCTCGACATCATCGACAACGAGTTCGTGACCGTTGTCGGCCCATCCGGCTGCGGCAAGAGCACCATGATGAACATCCTTGCCGGCCTCGACGAGCCGACGAGGGGTCGGGCGATTGTTGATGGCAAGGACGTGTCTGGGCCTGGTCCCGAACGCGGTGTGATCTTCCAGCAGTATGCGTTGTTCCCCTGGTTGACGGTGAGGAAGAATGTCGAGTTCGGATTGAAGACGGCGGGAGTCGCCCGCGCCGAATGTCGCGAGCGCGCTGAGTATTTCATCAGGCTGGTTGGCCTCGAACAGTTCGCGGACGCCCTCCCAAAAATGCTGTCGGGCGGTATGAAGCAGAGGTGTGCGATTGCCAGGGCCTATGCAGTGAACCCCTCGATCCTGTTGATGGACGAGCCGTTTGGCGCTCTCGACGCGCTCACGAGGGTGCGGCTGCAGGAACAGCTGCTCGAAACATGGAGCGCAGAGAAGCGCACAGTGATGTTCATCACCCACGACGTCGACGAAGCCGTGTTCCTCGCAAACCGTGTAGTGATCATGGCAGCGCGTCCGGGCCGCATCTACGACATCGTCAACGTTGACCTGACCTACCCTCGTACGGAGGCGATGCGCCTCAGCCCCGAGTTCAGCGCACTACGAAATCGCGTATGGCATGCCGTGTACCACCAAGAGCCTGGCCGCAAGGTCGAAGGAACGCCGTCGTGATGACGGCTCAACCAAGAAGGAAAAATGCAATGACAATCAAGAGAAAGAAGAACAAAATGACAATCAAGAAAAAGCTATTTGGCACTGTAGCCGCTGGCATCGCCGTCACCGTCGCTCTCACCGGATGCGCCGGCGGGAGCACCACTGCTGACTCGGGCCAGGAGATCATGGATGTGCGCTTCGGTTACATCCCCGACTTCAACGGTGCGAGCCTTCTCGCGATTGCCGAAGACCAGGGTCTGTTCGACAAGTACAATCTCGACGTGACGACGAGCACCTTTACCAATGGACCGCTTCAGATCCAGGCGTTGGGCGCAGGCGACCTCGACTTCGGCAACATCGGCCCCGGTGCCTTATGGCTCCCCGCTTCAGGCGAGTCTCGTGTGGTCAGCGTGGCCATCCTCGGAGGCGGCGACCGCGTCATCGCGCAGCCAGGAATCAATTCGATCCGAGACCTGGCTGGCAAGCGCATTGGAGTGCCCGAGGGCACCTCCGGCGACATGATATTGACGCTCGCACTTAAAGCTGAGGGAATGACGAAGGATGATGTCGAAATTTTTCCGATGGACCCAGGCACACTCGTGTCGGCGTTCTCAGCCGGCCAGATTGACGCAGCAGGCATCTGGTACCCCCACGTGACCACAATCAAGCAGCAGGTTCCCAATTTGACCGAGCTGGTCAAAAACTCGGACTTTGCCGACATTGTCTCGTTCCCGTGTGCCATCATCGCGCGCAATGTCGTCGTCGACGAAAACCCCGAAATGGTCTCTCGTCTGCTGGGTGCTCTCAAGGAAGCAATGGACTACCGCAAAAGCAACCCTGAGAAGACAGTCGAACTGGTCGCTGCGATGCTCGACCTCCCGCTTGATGTGGTGAATGCTGACGCCGAGAACTACACCATCCTCGATTCGGGTGAGTTGGAAGTTTTGACCGAAGACGGCTCCGTTGCCCGATGGTTTAGCAGTCTCAATGAATACTTCGAGGGCGCCGGAAAGGTCAGTAACCCGCTTGACCCTTCCGAGTACTACACCGCCGATCTCTTTGTGAGCGCCGGGGAGTAATGGGCAAGGCGAGGAACATCCTCTTCCTGATGACTGACCAGCGCCGTGCGGACACGCTCGGTGCTTACGGTAATCAGTTAGCCGCCACCCCTGTTCTCGACGAGATGACGAGAACAGGGACGCGGCTCAACCGGCGGTACACCCCAGCCGCAATGTGCACCCCGGCGAGGGCCAGCCTGCTCACAGGGCAGGCTGGCCCTCGCCATCGTGTACTAGCAAACCATGAGCGCAACGTCGGCTATCTGGAGGACTTGCCTGACGGACAGTTCACCTTCTCAGAGGCGTTGCGCGACAGGGTTTACAACTGTGGGCTGATCGGGAAGTGGCACATTGGAAAAGAGAAGCGGGCAGCCGACTTCGGTTTCGATGGGCCGGATCTGCCCGGTTGGCGCGACCCGGTCCAGCATGAGGATTACCTCGCCTACCTTGAGGAGAGCGGCCTGCCGGCATACGAAATCAGCGATCACATCAGGGCAACGCTGCCGAACGGTGGGCAGGGAAATCTGCTCGCCGCTCGGCTGAATCAGCCCCTGGAGGCGACATTCGAGTACTACCTCGTCTCGCGTGCACTCGAACTGCTCGGACGCTACGTTCGTGATTTAAAAAACAACGGCATGCCGTTCTTCCTCGAGCTCAGCTTTTTTGGGCCGCACCTGCCCTCCATCGTGCCCAATGAAATCTTCGACATGTTCGGCCCCCGTCAGATTGAACTTCCGAAGTCGATCTCGGAGATCTTCGGGGAAAAGCCCCGGCGCAAAAGAACTTCAGTTCACACTGGGTCTTCGATACAACGCCACTGGAAATGTCCCGAAAGCTGATCGCGGTTTACTGGGGCTATCTTGCCGTTATAGACCACCAAATCGGACGAGTGGTTGCGGCCATAGATCGCCTCGGCCTTAAGAAGGAAAGTGCGGTGTTTTTCGCCAGCGATCACGAAGAGTTCACCGGGTCTCACCGTCTGCACAACAAAGGCCTGGCCATATACGAGGACACCTATCGCGCTCTCGGGCTGCTCCCCGTTCCCTGCGCGCCCGCGGGTGCCGTGCGCAATGAGTTCGTCAGCCTTACTGACGCGACCGCCACAATCCTCGTGCTCGCGGGGATTGTGGCGGTCGCGTCACCGACTCGCGCAGTCTCCTGGCACTCGGGCAAGACGGCGAAGTGGACTGGCAGGAAGACATCGTGTGCGAGTTTCACGGCCACCGCTTTCCGCACCCCCAGCGCATGCTGCGCAACGAACGCTGCAAGCTCTTGGTCAACCCCGAATATGTCAATGAGTTGTGCGACCTCGAAACGAATCCGGACTAGCTGTAGAACCTTTATGAGAGGGCCAGAATGGTCGACATCCTCGCCGCGATGCTTCCCAGGCTTTACGCACTGCTGCAGGAACGGGGCGATAAGTTCCTCCATCGGATGACGTCGGTGCACGAAATAGGCGATGTCACGCACGAACCTACACTCAGCAGCTTTGACGAGTCCACCTACCAGAAATGAGAGAACGACAATGAGTTCGCAGAACCGCCGACCCAATATTGTAATGGTTCTAACCGACGACCACGCTTCGCATGCAATCGGTGCTTACGGATCCGTGGTCAACCAGACCCCGAGGATTGACGAGATTGGCGCGCTCGGCGTCCGCTTCGAGAATTGCTTCGTGACGAACTCACTCTGTTCGCCGAGCAGGGCGTCGATATTGACCGGCACTTACAGTCATGTGAACGGCGTGACGACGCTGGTGACCCCTATCGACGCGAGCCAGCCGACCTTCATCTCGCTGCTAAGGGAGGCGGGGTACCGCACGGCCATGATCGGCAAGTGGCACATGGGTGACGGAGAAGGCCACAATCCCGAGAATTTTGACTACTGGGACGTGCTCATCGAGCAGGGCGAGTACCACAACCCGAACTTCCTCTCGAAAGAAGGAATCCGTCGGGTGGAAGGGTATGCGACCGACATCATCACTAACCTTGCCATCAATTGGGTCGAGAGTCTCGATGGTGACGAACCTTGGTGCGCACTCATCTACCACAAGGCCCCGCACCGACCGTGGGAGCCGGATCCGAAACACGCCTCCATGTACACCGAGCCAATCCGTGTTCCTGAAACCTTCACCGACGACTTTGCGACACGTACCTCGTCTGCGCGGCGAGCCACCATGAGGATTGCCGACAATCTGAACACACAGGACCTCAAGCAGTCGCCTCCCAAGGGCCTCAGCTACGAGGAAGAAGCTCTCTGGAAGTACCAGCGTTATATGGAGGACTATCTTCGTTGCGTTGCCTCCGTCGACGACAATGTTGGGAGGGTCACCGACTGGCTGCGCGAGCGTGGAGAGTTCGACGACACTCTTCTCATGTACACCTCCGACCAGGGCTTCTTCCTTGGCGACCACGGCTGGTTCGACAAAAGATTCATGTACGAGGAATCGCTACGCATGCCTCTCGTGATCAGCTACCCCCGCAGGATCAAACCGGGCATGGTGCACGACGGGATCACAACCAACGTCGACTTCGCGCAGACAATCCTCGACGCGGCCGGGGTGAATCACCACCCGCGCATGCAGGGACGGAGCTTCTGGCCCGAGTTGACAGAAGCTCCGAACCCTATCCCACCTGCCGAAGGGATGTACTACCGCTACTGGGAACACGGCGATGTCTTCCACAACGCGCCGGCTCACTACGGCTATCGCGACGAACGCTACAAACTCATCTACTTCTACAATGACGGACTCGACATTCCTGGCACCAGTTCGTTTTCGTACCCACCGGAGTGGGAGCTTTACGACATGGAGAGCGACCGGGACGAGTTGAACAACGTCTACGACGACCCCGAGTACCGCATCATTCTGAAGGAGCTAGAGGTGAAGCTTTGGAACGCGCAAGCCGCCCTAGCCGATGCTCCGCATCCGGGCCAGCCGAAGCCCCCCGGAGCCAACCGCAACCCACACGCGTTGTCGACCCAACCGTCAGCCCAGAGGCCCGTTGATGCAGACTGACGACGAGCTCGGCGACTCGCCGGTCGACTGCTGCACACCCTCGACCGGCGAGAGAAAGTCGGTAGCCAACCAACCCTCTGTCACCGAGAGAGGTGAGCATAAGGTTGAACAGGTATCGCTCCCCGGCGGCTCATTTGCCATGGGCGACTCCTCCGGCGACGGGAATCAGCGAGACGGCGAAACCCCTGTGCATAAAGTTCGTGTGAGTCCCTTCGAGATCGACGCGACCAGCGTCGCAAACGCCGACTTTTCGCGCTTCGCCCGCTCGACAGGTTACCTTACCGAGGCCGAGAACTGGGGCTTCTCCGCCGTCTTCCACCTCGCCCTCGCGGCGCGCCCCGACGAGTTAATGGGTCCGTTGGGAGGTGCTCCCTGGTGGCTCGGGGTGCGGGGTGCCGATTGGAAGCATCCCGGTGGCTCGCTATCGACTCTTGACGGGAGGAACAATCATCCGGTTGTCCATGTCAGCTGGAACGACGCGCAGGCTTACTGCCGCTGGGTGGGCCGCCGACTGCCGACAGAGGCCGAGTGGGAGTACGCCTCGCGTGGAGCACAGGTGGGGGCGCGATACCCGTGGGGCGACGAGCTGATGCAGGGCCGCGCATGGCGCACCAACATCTGGCAGGGCGAATTTCCGGTTAAAAACACCTCCAGCGATGGTTGGCTCACCACCGCACCCGTGCGCTCCTTTCATCCCAACGCCTACGGGCTGTGGCAGACCGTAGGGAACGTGTGGGAGTGGTGCGCTGATTGGTTTGACGCGAGCTACTACTCGCGCTCCCCAGCCTCGAACCCCAAAGGACCAGCGGGGGGACAGGAGAGGGTGATGCGCGGAGGCTCCTACCTATGCCATGACTCATACTGCAACCGCTACCGAAACTCGGCGCGGTCGTTCAACACCCCCGACTCATCAATGGGCAATGCAGGCTTTCGCACTGTTGCATCAACCAGCCCCGCAACTTTGTAAGGAGACACAAATGAAAAAGAAAACTAGCCACCCCGTTGGAATTGGCATGATCGGCGCCGGATTCGTAGCCGACATGTATCTGCGTGGGCTTGAGAAGGTAAGGGGCCAGGAGCTCGTCGCCATCGCGGCCAGAACCACGGCCAGAGGAACAGCTCTCGTTGAACGCCACGGCGAGGGGACCGTGGTCTCCGGCGTCGGAGAATTGCTTTCCATGAGTGAGGTTGACCTCGTGGTCGTGGCTGTGCCTCAGGAGTCACATGTCGACGTGGTGCGGGCTACGGCCGCGGCAGGAAAAGCCGTCATCTGCACAAAGCCGCTGGGGCGCAACTCTCGGGAGGCCGCTGAATGCCTGGCGGCGGTGAAGAACGCGGGAGTGTGGCACGGATATGCCGAAACCGCAGTCTTCTCACCCTCGACTCGCAAGGCGAAGCAAATCATTGATTCGGGTGCAATCGGCCGGGTTCTCACCTTCCGAGGACGCGAGGCTCACGGCTCCCCGCATGCATTCGCGCTCGACAAGGAACGGATGGGCGGGGGTCCGCTCCGAGGGCTCGGCTGCCACCCAATCGCTCTCGGACGGTACTTTCTCAGCGGGTCGCAGCCTGTCGATGTATTTGCGTGGGGCGAAAGACTTCATCGCACCGATGTGGAGTCGGAGGACAACGCCGTTGCGCTCGTTCGCTTCGACGATGGCCGCCTGATGCAGATCGAAGCCAGTTGGACGCATGTGCCTGGACTCGACGTGCGCCGAGAAGTCTTTGGCAGTGAGGGGTGGATTGGTACTACAGACACAGGGGAGACAGGAATCCGCGCGTTCGCAGGCCGACCTATCGAGCACGTAACGGAAAAAGCAACCGTCCGGACTGGCTGGATTACTCCAGTCCCAGAGGAAGACGTTTCCTTCGGCTATCACGGGCAGTTTGACCACTTTATCCAGTGCTTCAGGGAGAATCGGATGCCTCTCCAAACCCTTGAAGACGGGCTCATCGACGCGCAAATCATCGACGCTGCTTACGTGTCGATGGGGTCCGGAAGGTGGGAACCTATCGCGGGGGGCGCCGCGTGAACGGAAACGCCCCAGGTCACCTGCCATTCCTCGCCAGGAAAGAGCCATCGAAGCCCTTCACCGCTGTTCAGCGCGTCAGGAGGGGCGGTCATGGGCTCGATCGCGATGGCGCGCACGATGCCCTCGCGACCGGGAAAGTCGGCAGGGGCGTAAAGCTGCCAGTACCCGAAGGCCGGGTCGGCCCACACGTCGAGTCGATGGCCGTCGTCGGTGGCAAGGGTACAGGTGACCCTGCCGTTGCTGACGGAGAGGTCTGTGTAGCAGTCCCCCAGTTCGAGGTCTCCCACACGCCGCCCTCCCCTCAGATCGCGGTCGCCCACAACCGGCCGCCGACCGACAGGAATCCCCATCTCGTCGTTGTCCAGCACTACGGCGGCAGGGACCGTGATGATGAGATTGTTCGTGTTCTCAGCCCCAATTGTGAAGTAGGGGTGGCTCCCCACGGCGAATGGAGCGATGTTCGCTCCATCGTTCGTTGCTCGATAACTTACTTCAAGTCCCACGTCAACGATGCGGTACGTGACGCACAGTTGTACCGAATATTCCCAGCCAGGTTCGGGGCCGATTTGAGTTTCGAGCGTCACTTCGTCCGAGCGGCCTTCATCCACCTGCTCGAAAACTGTGTGGCGCACAAAGCCGTGGATTGCGTTCGGACGGCCTCGTTCCGTGATGTTCAACTGTCGGGGGCGCCCCGATGCAATCCAACGCCCGTTTCGAACCCGATTTGGCCAAGGCGCAAGAGTAATGCCCGCCCCCATTGGTGGCCCCGGCGAACTGTAACGCTGGATGACTGCAAGCCGCCCCACTTCGAGAGCGACCAGTGCCGCACCGACAGGGTTCACCAGCGCGGTCACCGTCGGGCCAACGCCCCCTCCACCCCTCAATGTAATCATCTCCGCGATTCTTTCACGTCAAACTACCCCTCGCTCCAGAAAGGCACCCCCCATGACTGAGGACAAGCCCCTCGTGCTCCTTCACCCGGCCCCAAAGAAACTCGAGCGTTTGTTTGACGGTGATACCTGGCAGCTATTCCAGGAAGAGTTTAACGTGGTGAACTTCGAGGCAACTCCCGATGAGGCGATGTTCGACCGCCTGTTGCCCGACGCTTTTGCGATTGTCGGACAGCCAGACCTCCCTGTCGATCGACTGAAGGTGGCGACGAAGCTCAAGGCTCTCGTCAACGTCGAAGGCAACTTCTTCCCGAATGTCGATTACCCGACGGCATTTCGCCAAGGCGTGCGCGTGCTCGGCTCCGGTCCTGCCTACGCGGACGCCGTGGCTGAGATGTCGCTCGGCTTCGCCCTCGACCTCGCGAGGGGCATCAGCCGAGAGGACCGTGCATTTCGCCAGGGAGCCGAGGTGTACGTCGGCAATACGGCGGACTCCGTCCTGCTGAAGAATTCCACTATTGGTTTCATTGGCTTTGGCAACATCGGCCGTGCCCTGCAAAGAATTCTCGCACCGTTCCGGGCCGAAATGCGCGCGTTCGACCCATGGCTCCCGGACGCAATCCTTGAAGAGAGCGGCGTGCAGCCCTCGACGCTCGAAGAGACTCTGCAAAGCTCCCAGTTCGTGTTCGTCCTGGCCACTGCAACTGAGTCCAGCAAGCAACTCCTCAGTCAACCCAAACTTGACCTGCTTCAGGACGGTGCTCGCCTTATCGTTGTTAGCCGCGCCTCTGTTGTCGACTTTGACGCGCTCCTGGGGCAGGTTGCCTCCGGCCGCATCTTCGCATCGATTGATGTGTGGCCGGAAGAGCCAGTAGCCCTTGACCATCGCGCACGGCACATCGAGGGCCTTGTTTTATCGCCACACCGCGCTGGTGGAATACCCCAGGCATACCTTTCGATCGGCAGGATGGTCCTGGACGACCTGAAGCTGATCCGGAGGGGACTCCCACCAGCCCGTCTGCAGATTGCCGCTCCCGAACTCGTGGGCAGATACCGGAACATGGCAGCTCGGGTCGTTGCCCGATGACACGACCGGCGGTGGCGTTGCCAAAGCCGAGTGTGACCTCCGCACTCGGCGAAACACTGCTTCAGAAATTGATAAGCATCGGTTCCGCTCTCGTCGTCGCGAATGCCGGTGGCTCACAGACGACCATGGTGGGTCGTTTTGGACGAGAACAGCACTTTCCTAGCACGCGTCACATCCGGCCACGACCCTCGAAGAGGCGACCAGGGCCTTTCTATGACGATATGCGTCTTGAATGCGTAGACAAAATTTACCGGCGTGAGTATATTTTGCCTACCGTCCTTCGGAGCCCCGCTCACGGTTGTCTTGTTCCTCAACACGCCGGGAGCTCCACAG
>Ga0105050_10006423_pt1 | contig 14579 bp, 10 predicted proteins | sample FRY01_FD_78088 | JGI IMG/M metagenome (GOLD analysis project Ga0105050, IMG submission 78088) | Freshwater microbial communities from Lake Fryxell liftoff mats and glacier meltwater in Antarctica - FRY-01 | ecosystem: Environmental > Aquatic > Freshwater > Ice > Glacier meltwater ... | reverse complement strand
GCAGATATTGCGCCAACAACTTGCGGGGCAGGCCGAATTGCGCGCGCAGGAAATGGTGGCGTTGAAATCGCTGGCTGATGCACGCAGCAAGTTAAGAAGCCGGCAGGCGTCTTTGGTCCGGCTGGAGGTCGATACGCGCGGCGAGTCAGGCGCGCTTTCGGCTAATGCTGCTGCCGAGTTCGAGCAGGCGATTGCCCAAGGTGAACGCGCGCGCGCCATCGTCGGTCAGATTACGACGCAGCGCATTGGAAGCGAGCGGGCGGCGATGTTGGCCGCACTGGACGGGCCAATGCTCCGCCGTGATAATGTGTTCCCAAATGCCGATATGCCGCGCGGCGCCTTTCTCATGCCGGCCCGCGGCAAACTGGTGTCGGGTTTTAATGAACTGACCGCAACGGGCTATCGCGAACGTGGCGTTCGTCTTTCTGTATCGCAGCCAACGCGTGTCGTGGCCCCAGCCGCCGGGACCATATCCTTTGCCGGACCTTATCGAAGCTACGGCCAGATTGTCATAATCGAACATGGCAGGGGGTGGAACAGCCTCATTACCCATCTGGACTCACTGTCGGTCCGAAAAGGGCGGAAGGTCCAGCAAGCGGGGGTGCTGGGTAACGCTTCGACCGAGATCGGCGTGGAGCTTCGTAAAAATGGCAGAGTCATCGATATTGCCGCACTGCTGCATTAAAATCACAGGTGAGTTATCGAAGCCGGTTGGTGTTTGGTGGTAAACATCCTTTCACCCAGCGTTCAGCCGTTCTATAGCATCGGTGATATGTAGAAATGGATGTCTTATGAAAACCCGATTGCTGCCATTGACCCTTGCTATCACATTTGCGTTGTCCATTCCGGCAACCGTCCTGATTGCGCAAAATAATGAGCAACAGGCGCAGGCCGAACGCTTTAAGGAATTGGAAGAGTTTCTTGCTGTCTATCGCAAGGTCAAATCGAGCTATGTCGATAAGGTCGAAGACAAGCAATTGATGGAAGGTGCCATTCAAGGCATGCTGGCCAGCCTCGATCCGCACAGCGGTTTTCTCAATAAATCGGACTTTAGCTCGCTGCAGACGCAAATTGACGGTGAATATGGCGGTCTTGGCCTATCGGTGACGCTTGAGGACGAGGCTGTTAAGGTCATCGCACCGACGAAGGATACGCCCGCTGATAAGGCCGGTATTAAATCCGGCGACTACATCACACATCTTGATGGCAAGCTGATCTTCGGTGGCACGCTGGATGAAGCGGTGGACGCGATGCGCGGACCGCCCGGAACGTCGATTAAGCTTACAATCGTGCGTCCTGGCCGTGATGCGCCGTTTGATGTCACCATCACGCGCGCCGTGATCGATTTGAAACCGGTTCAGTGGGAAGTGAAGAACCGTATTGGCGTTATTTCCATCACTGGCTTTTCCGAACAGACCGGCGCGGATGTTGTCGCTGCGGTCTCAAGCATCAAAAAATCGCTGGGCGGTAATCCGCTTGGCTACATCATTGACCTGCGTTCCAACCCCGGCGGGATATTGGATGAAGCCGTCGTGGTGTCGGACGCTTTCCTGACCGGTGGCGAAATCGTGTCAGAGCGCGGCCGCGACAAACGCGCGATAGAGCGTTGGTGGGCCGAACGTGCCGTGCCCGGTGACGTAACCGGTGGCGCACCTATTATCGTGTTGGTCGATGCAGGCTCCGCATCCGCGTCTGAAATCGTCGCCGGCGCGTTGCAAGACCATCATCGGGGCCTTGTGATGGGTGAGCGTAGCTTTGGTAAGGGGTCCGTGCAAAATGTGTTGCCGTTGACGCGCGATACGGGGCTTCGGCTAACCGTCGCGCGCTATCATTTACCGTCGGGCCGTTCGGTGCAAGAAGGCGGCATCAAGCCTGACATTCAAGTGCCCCAGTTGACTGACCCCGATTACAAAAAACGCGTGTCTATTCGTGAATCCGACCTGCGCCGCCATTTGGTCAACGAACTGAAGGACGACACCAAGGATCTAGAAGAAGATGTAGCCGACGATCCCCGCTTTGCCATGACTGCCGAGCAATTGAAGGCAAAGGGCATAGATGATTTCCAGCTATATTATGCGATGGAAACGCTGCAACGCCTTGGCCCACGCACGATGAAACTTGCGGCAAAACGCTTGCCCCGCAAGGCGCAGAATTAAGCCATGACCAAAAAGGCCGACCTTGCCCACTGGCTAGCCTTCCTGCTGCCCTTAGGGCTGCTCACGGGCGCTTATATCTCGCAATATATTGGCGGGCTTTACCCGTGCGAAATGTGCTGGTGGCAGCGCTATCCGCATCTTGAAGCGCTCGCGCTCTCGTTCATTGCCTTTTTCGTCAACAACTCCAGCTATCGCAGAGCGCTGGTCGCCTTGTCCGCGCTGGGTATCGCCAGCAGTGGGCTGATCGGCGGATTTCACGCTGGCGTTGAATATGGCTGGTGGGAAGGATTGACTGCCTGCACCGCAACGATTTCGGGCAGTGGCGATGATTTGCTCAAGTCGATTATGAACGCCCCGTTGGTCCGGTGTGACGTTGCGCCATGGACTTTGTTCGGCATTTCCCTCGCTGGCTATAATTTCCTCTTGTCGTTCGGCGGTGCAATGCTCATCTTGGCATTGATATGGCGCACCAAGAAAATCTGATCACCCAGTCCCAACGCAACAAGGCGATTGAACGCATGATTCGTGTGAATCAGGCGGGCGAATTTGGTGCCAAACGCATTTATGCAGGACAGCTTGCCGTCATGGGCGACCGGACGCCAGCTGCGCGTAGCATTGCGCATATGGCCGAGCAGGAAGAACGGCACCTGTCCGCGTTCGACAAAATGATGGCGGAACGTGGCGTACGTCCAACGGCGTTGTACCCCCTATGGAATGCCGCGGGATTTGCGCTTGGTGCGGTGTCGGCAATGGTCGGGCCTGAGGCTGCGATGGCATGCACCGTGGCTGTCGAAACCGAAATTGATCGCCATTATGGCGAACAGCTCGCAGAAATCGGTGACAGTGATCCCGAGTTGTCGGCGATGATTGCCGATTTTCAGGCAGACGAGCTTGAGCACAAGGCCACCGCCTTGGCTGAAGGCGCAGAGCGCGCACCGGCCTATCCGTTCATGAGCGCAATTGTGCGTTTTGGTTGCCGCACTGCAATCGCCGTGTCGAAACATATCTGAGCTTCATCGGGCATTCAGCCTGCGACGTTCAAGCCATGGCATAGATTTTTGGAGAGTATACCGTGAACGCAATGGCCAGAATTTCCGTCGCCTGTATGGCAGTTATGATTACGGTGCAGGCGCCCGCGCAGGACGCGCCAGCTGCGAAGCCCGGTGACGAGAAAATCAATCAGCTGATCATCTACGGTGACGACAAATGCCCCGAAAGCACAGGCGATGAAATCGTTGTGTGCGCGCGCATGGATGAGGCCGACCGTTTTCGCATACCGTCGTCATTGCGGGGCGACCCCAATGATTCCCGCAACCAAGCGGTTTCCGAACGCATAAAGGCCTATGAATATGTTGGCGCCAGCGGCACCATGAGCTGCTCACCATCGGGTGCCGGCGGATTTACGGGCTGCGGCTTGAAGGAAATCGACAAGGCTTACGCCGAAAAAGCGCAAGATCCCGGCATCACCTTTGGCCGCTTGATCGCTGCGGAGCGCGCCAAACGCATGGCTGGTATTGATGCAGAGGCTGCCGAAATCGAAGAACGCGTCAAGGAATTCGAAAAAGGCCGTGCCGAACGCGAAGCAAAGCTACAGGCCGAATTGGAAGCCAAGGAAGCAGCCAGCGCCGAAGCAGCGCCGCTTCCCGAACCTAAATAAGCGAACCTATCCCCTCGCTTTTTCCGAAGCGACCCAGTCTTTAATCTGCTGTTCCAAAACGTCGAGCGGGACTGATCCTTGACCCAGTACGGCGTCATGGAACGCCGCAAGGCTGAATTTCGGGCCGAGCTCTTTCGTTGCCATCGTCCGCAGTTCACGAATTTTCAGCTCACCCAATTTGTACGCCAGGGCTTGGCCCGGCCAACTGATGTAGCGGTTAACCTCGGCTTCGATATTGGCGGCAGACAGCGCGCTGTTGTCGGTCATAAAGTCGATAGACTGCTGCTTGCTCCAACCCTTGGCATGAATGCCAGTGTCGACGACAAGACGGCATGCGCGCCACATTTCATAGGACAGTCGGCCCATATCTTTGGCGGGCGTATCATATAGGCCCATCTCGATGCCCAGCCGTTCGGAATAAAGGCCCCAGCCTTCGGTAAAGGCGGTAAAGGACGCGCCGTATTTGCGGAAATCGGACAGCGGCAGTTCCTGCTGTAACGCAATCTGGTGATGGTGCCCGGGAACTGCCTCATGCACCGACAAGGCAGGTACCTCCCAAAACGGGCGCTGGTTCAGTTTCGATGTGTTGACGAAATAGGTCCCGGAAATCCCGATTTCGGGGGAGCCTTGATTATAATATGCGGTCGTAGTGCCTTCCGCAGTCTCTGCCGGAATTTCCTTGATGCCATAGGGAAGCCGCGGCAGGCGACCGAACAGGCTTGGCATCTTGCCATCGATGATCTTGGTAACGCGCGCGACCTTTTCCATCAGCTCTTCCGGCGTCTTGGCGTAATATTGCGGGTCGGTCCGGAGATGCTGGATAAACGCTTCGCGGCTTGGATAGCCTGCCTTTGTCGCAACCTCGACCATTTCGGCGCGGATGCGTGCGACTTCGCTCAGACCAATTTGGTGTATCTGCTCTGCGGTCAGGTCAGTTGTTGTCTCCTCGCGGATACGAAACGCGTAATAAGCAGAGCCACCGGGCTGCGCCGAAACCCCCGGCGCTTTGGCGCAAGCTGGCTTGTAGCTTGCGGTGTACCAAGCAAGTTGCTTGTTAAGCGCGGGATGAATGACGTCGCGAATCGTTGCCTCTGCACTTGCACCTAATGCCGCAAAGTCAGCTTCCGAAATGGTTTCGGGGCGCTTCGCCGCATAGGGTCCGAAGAAACGCGACTGGCGAATGTCAGATGCCATCAGCCCGCTGACGGTGCCTTCAAAACCCGTCAGCGTCTCGCAGGGCTGCGTAAATTTGCCTTTGATCGCCACATTGGCGACAGCAATATTTTCGTCGTTTACGCGACCATATTGGGCGATCCTCGCATTATAGCTTTCAAAATCGGCCTTGGTTTTGAAAGGCAAATTCCGGGACATACTGGCAAGTTGTTGATGCCAGCTGGAATAGGTCGTGAAATTGATGGCGCGTTGGCCAAATGTATTACCTTCAATGGTCGAGATCAGTGAACGCCGTAAAATACCTGCTTCAACCTTTGACGCCGCGCTTAAGGTAGTTGTGGGGATGGCATCGAGACGTGCCAGAAACTTTTGAGCGTCGGCTGCTCTGCGGTCCTGTGCCGCTAAGGTGTAATCGCCCAACTGCCCAGCGTAGTCATTGACGCCCAGCGCGCTCGCGTAGACTGGCTGCTCTTTTAGGTTGGTAGCCCACACGTCATTGACCAGCGCCGTCAGGTCATTGTTGGCATCTGCAAAAGCAGGAGCGGAAAGCACCAGCAACGATCCGGCGAGTAAAAATTTGCGCATGGGGCTTCTCCCTGAAATATCCATGTGCAGACATAAGCAGGCGCGAAGGCAAATGACCAGACCGTTCGGCAAAACGGAGACAACACCGAGTTCCTGATTGGTTACGGCGGCTGGTCGGCGGCGGTCGATTGGTTAGCGTCGCCGGGCGTCGCGTTTGGCTACGCGGTAGCTTTCTTCCAGTTCGCGGCCCATGTGCGCGATGGCTGGCGCCATAGTGGCGGCGGCGCGGGCAAGGCCGCCCATCATGCCCACCATTTCGCGGCTTTTGTCGCCTAAATCTTCCGCAATATAGTCGCTATCACGTCCCGCTAGATCACCGACTGTTGTATCACGCCGGACTTTCCGGCGCACTGTGCCCGGGCGCGCGGTTTCGATGGCTTCGGCAATGCCGCCTACGGGTAAGGCCAGTACCGCGTCTGCCATCCGTTCAACGGTGTGGGCAATGCTGTCCTGCATCACCGGGTCCGACATGCGATCCGCGACCGCATCAATGCCTTCATCGCGTGGGCGCGCAGCGTCGTCGCGGTCAGCGTCCACATGTGGCTCGTCAAAAGAATCATCCGTGCGCATATCCGCGGCAGTGCCCGTGCCCGACACAAAAACAACGTCCTGCGCGGAAGCCGGGGCGGTGACCGCAATGACCGGAAGGGCAAAATGACATAAGATATGACGCATGGCAAAGTCCTCGCTACGCCTTGATCGACGCGGGCGGTGGATTAGCCAATGGCGGCTGACCGCAGGCTGAACGAATGAGTCAGCTTACTGTCAGGCGCTGCAAATCGACGTCGCTGCTTACTCCGCCGCCTCCAGAGTCACCTGAGTCGACAATGGTTGGCTCAGGCGCGTCAGCATTTCCTTTGGACATATCTGCCAGAATTCGCCGCGGCGCCGGTCCCAATCTTCAATGATTGATTTGGACCATGCGCTATCCGTGGCTTGGGCATGCGCGCTGATCAGGGTTTTGAGCTGATCTTCCCAATGGGCGCTGTCCAGCCTTTGCCAGACAATGCTTTCCGGGTTGGCCATCGTCGCAAAATCACCGTCGGTATCGAGCACAAATGCCATGCCGCCGGTCATGCCAGCGCCAAAGTTGCTGCCAACCTTGCCCAAAATGACCGCCATGCCGCCGGTCATATACTCGAGGCCATTTGAGCCGCATCCTTCGACGACGACATGCGCGCCCGAGTTGCGGACAGCAAAGCGCTCGCCTGCCTGACCTGCCGCCAAAAGACGTCCCGACGTCGCGCCATAAAGCACGGTATTGCCGATGATGCTGTTTTGTTGGCTGGAGAGCGGGCTGCTGACCGTTGGGCGCACGATGATGGTGCCACCGGAAAGACCTTTGCCGACATAATCATTGGCGTCGCCAAACACTTCCAAGGTAATACCCTGACACAAAAACGCACCCAGCGACTGCCCAGCCGAGCCACGTAAGCGCACATGGACATGCCCTTCAGCAAGGCCCTTCATCCCGTACAAACGCGTAATCTCGGAACTGAGCCGCGTGCCGACCGCGCGGTGCGTATTGCGGACGTTGTAGGTCAGCTGCATTTTCTCGCGCCGTTCGAAAACCGGCTTTGCATCATGGATCATTTGCGCATCAAGGCTGTCGGGCACTTCGTTGCGGAAAGTCGAGATGCTGAACCGGCGCGCGCTGTCCGGCGCATCGACCTTGGCAAGGATTGGGTTGAGATCGAGATCGTCCAAATGCTCGGCGCCGCGGCTTACCTGACGCAGAAGCTCGGTACGGCCGATCACTTCATCAAGGCTGCGATAACCAAGCTTTGCGAGAATCTCGCGCACCTCTTCGGCAATGAAGGTCATCAGGTTGATGACCTTTTCAGGCGAGCCTGTGAACTTTTTGCGCAAGGCTTCATCCTGAACGCAAACGCCAACGGGGCAGGTGTTGGAGTGGCATTGGCGCACCATGATGCAGCCCATGGCGACAAGGCTAAGCGTCCCGATTCCAAATTCCTCAGCGCCCAGAATTGCGGCAATCACAATGTCGCGGCCGGTTTTCAGGCCGCCGTCGGTCCGCAATTTCACGCGGTGACGCAGGCCGTTGAGCGTCAGCACCTGATTGGCTTCGGACAGGCCCATTTCCCACGGCGTGCCCGCATATTTGATGCTTGTTTGCGGGCTGGCTCCGGTGCCGCCCACGTTCCCGGACACAAGAATGACGTCAGCATGGGCTTTGGCAACGCCAGCGGCAATCGTGCCAATGCCAGCGGCGCTGACAAGCTTCACGCAAACCCGTGCGCGCGGGTTGATTTGCTTCAAATCATAAATGAGCTGCGCAAGGTCTTCGATCGAGTAAATGTCATGGTGGGGCGGCGGCGATATCAATGTCACGCCGGGCGTCGAATGGCGCAGCCGCGCAATCATTTCGGTCACCTTGAAACCGGGCAGCTGCCCGCCTTCGCCGGGCTTTGCCCCCTGCGCGACCTTGATCTCGATTTCTTCGCATGCGCCAAGATATTCCGCAGTCACACCGAAGCGACCGCTCGCTATCTGTTTGATGACGCTGTTGGCATTGTCGCCATTTTCATACGGCTTGAAACGCTTGCTGTCTTCGCCGCCTTCACCCGATACGGCCTTTGCGCCAATCCGGTTCATGGCGATGGCCAGCGTTTCATGTGCCTCTGGAGACAAAGCCCCCAGTGACATGCCGGGCGTTACGAAACGCTTGCGGATTTCGGTAATAGCCTCAACTTCGTCAATAGCGATGGGCTCCTTGGCGAAGTTGAACTCCAGCAAGTCGCGCAAATAGATGGGCGGCAATTCTTTCACGCCTTGCGCGAACTGCGTGTAGGTCGAGTAGCTATCGTTGGCGACGGCGCTTTGCAGCAAATGCATCAGGCCAGCGGAATAGGCATGCTCCTCGCCACCATTGCGCTGCTTGTAGAATCCGCCGACGGGCAGACGGGCAACCGCGCTGTCAAAGGCGTCATCATGCCTATCGCGCGCGTTGACATATAAAGAGTGATAGCCTTCGCCCGAAATCTTGTTCGGCATGCCCGGGAAAAAATCGTTCACCAATGCACGCGACAGTCCAACGGCTTCGAAATTATATCCACCGCGATAGCTGGAGATGACCGCAATGCCCATTTTGGACATGATCTTCAGCAGTCCTTCGTTGATAGCCGTGCGGAAGTTTTCGACGGCTTGTAATAGCGATAGGTCGCCCAGCAGCCCGCGTCTATGACGGTCGCCAATGGCGGCTTCGGCCAGATAGGCATTCACGGTTGTCGCACCTACGCCGATGAGAACTGCAAAATAATGCGTATCAAGGCACTCCGCCGAACGCACGTTGATGGACGAATAACTCCGTAGGCCGTTGCGTACCAGATGCGTATGTACAGCCGCGGCGGCGAGGATCATCGCAATGCCGACACGGTCCGCGCTGATATTTTCGTCGGTCAGGAACAATTCGGATTTGCCCATCCGCACGGCGGCAACGGCTTCCTCGCGAATGCGCGCGATAGCGGCGCGCAGACCTTCTTGACCTGTTGAAATGTCATAGGTGCAATCGATCACCGCACCGAACGACCCGAACGCGGATTTTAGCCTGTGCCAATCACGCGCCGTCAGAACGGGGCTGTCGAGGACAAGCACGTCGGCATTTTGGCTTTTCTCTTCCAAGATGTTAGCAAGGTTTGAAAAACGCGTCTTGAGGCTCATCACATGCCGCTCACGCAGGCTGTCGATGGGTGGGTTTGTTACTTGACTGAAATTTTGCCGGAAGAATTGGCTGATAAGCCGTGGCTTGTCACTGATGACCGCCAATGGCGTATCGTCACCCATTGACCCGATGGCTTCCTTGCCATCTTCGATCATGGGCGCGAGGATCATTTCGACATCCTCCAGCGTCATACCAGCGGCGATTTGACGCTTGGTAAGTTCGGCACGCGACCAATCCGGCAAGCCGTCGTTCGTCGCGGAATCTGGCAAATCGTCGATCCGACGGAAACCCTTAACGAGCGCGCCGTAATCCTGCTCCGCTGAAATGCGGTCTTTTAGCTCGCCGTCGCGATACAGCTTTCCTTCATCTAAGTTGACGGCAATCATCTGGCCGGGTCCAAGGCGGCCCTTTTCCAGTATGGTGGATTCAGGCAGGACAACCATGCCGGTTTCGGAGCCGATGACGAGCAGATTATCCGACGTCCGGCTGTAGCGTAGCGGGCGCAGCGCATTGCGGTCAACGCCTGCAACTGCCCAGCGACCGTCGGTCATGGCAAGCGCAGCAGGGCCGTCCCAAGGCTCCATCACCGACGCCATATATTCATACATTGCGCGATGCGTGGCGGGGATATTCGGGTTCGATTGCCATGCCTCAGGGATCAGCATCACCTTGGCCGTCGGCGCTTCCTTGCCCGAGCGTACCAGCGTTTCGAACACGGCATCAAGCGCGGCAGTGTCGGATGATCCGGCGGGAATGACCGGCTTGATGTCGTCGGACTGCGCGCCAAAGGCGATGCTGGCCATTTTGATTTCGTGGCTCTTCATCCAATTCTGGTTGCCGCGAATGGTGTTGATTTCGCCATTATGGGCAAGACCGCGAAACGGCTGTGCCAACCACCATTGCGGGAAGGTATTGGTCGAATAACGCTGGTGGAAAATCGCTACGCGGCTTTCGAAGCGGTCATCCTGCAAGTCAGGATAAAAGACCGAAAGGCTCTCTGCGAGGAACAGGCCCTTGTAGACAATCGACCGGCAGGACAGCGAGCAGATGTAGAAATCACGGATCTGGGCAGCGATGATTTTCTTCTCGATCCGGCGGCGGATGAGGTACAGATTCTTTTCGAACTCCGTCGCATCGACCTCGTCAGGCATTGGCCCGGCGATCATGATTTGCTCGATTTCGGGCCGCGTTGCCAGCGCCTTCGTTCCAATCACGAAAACGTCAACGGGCACCTGCCGCCAACCATAGATGGTGTAGCCAGCGTCGATAATTTCGGCCTCAACGATCGTGCGGCAGTTTTCTTGCGCGCTCAGATCGGTGCGCGGCAGGAATACCATGCCGACAGCGAGGCGATTTGGCATTGGCCGGTGGCCACTGTCCGAAATTGCATCATCGAAAAACCGAACGGGTAAGTCGATATGCAGTCCAGCGCCATCGCCGGTCTTGCCATCGGCATCAACCGCGCCACGATGCCAGACCGCCTTCAACGCCTCAATCCCCGCAGCTACAACGCGTCGCGACGCCTTGCCATCAGTCGCCGCAATTAAGCCAACGCCGCAGGCGTCGCCTTCGGATTCGGGATAATACATGCCCTCATTGGCGAGACGTTCATGTTCGGGGGTAGGGAAAAAGTGGGTCATGCTGCAACCTTCTCGCGGCTTGCTTTGGATTTCATGTAATTATGCATATGCTGAGTCACGTCACGACCATCACGGATGGCCCAGACAACCAGACTTGCGCCGCGCACGATGTCGCCAACAGCGAATACGCCATCAAGATTGGTCATTTGCGTTGTGTGGTCGACGCGAATGGTGCCCCAGCGGGTGACGTTTAGGTCGGGTGCGCCGAACAAGACTGGCAAGTCCTCGGCCTCAAAGCCAAGTGCTGTGATGACAAGGTCGGCATTGACGGTGAAGTCGCCAGCAGGATCAGTTTCCGGAGCGCGGCGACCACTGGAGTCAGGGGCGCCAAGGCGCATTTTGGCGACATGGACGCGCTCGATCGTGCCATTGCCGTCGAAGGATTTCGGGCCTGAGAGCCAGACGAATTCGACGCCTTCTTCTTCCGCATTCGCGACTTCGCGTTGCGATCCGGGCATATTCTCACGGTCACGGCGGTATAGGCATTTAACTGACTTCGCGCCTTGGCGGATCGCGGTCCGGACGCAATCCATCGCGGTATCGCCACCCCCGATGACGACAACGTCCTTGCCTTCCGCGTTCAATGCACCGCTATCGAATGCCAGCACATCATCGCCGAAGCCCTTGCGGTTGGATGCGGTCAGAAAATCAAGCGCTGGCACGATGCCATCAAGGCCAATGCCGGGCGTAGCAATCGCACGCGCCTTGTAGACGCCGGTCGCGATTAACACTGCATCATGCTTGGCACGCAGATCATCGAGGCTGGCATCGCGGCCGACTTCAAAATTGGCGTGGAAGTTAATGCCCGCATCCTCAAGCCGTTTGATACGGCGCATCACGACGTCTTTTTCGAGCTTGAAGCCGGGAATGCCATAGGTCAACAATCCGCCCATACGGTCATAACGGTCATAGACATGCACGTCATAGCCAGCGACGCGCAGATATTCTGCTGTGGTCAGTCCGCCCGGTCCCCCGCCAATGATGCCAACTGATTGGCCGCGTGAAGGGCCGACCTCGACGGGTTCAACCCAACCCTGCTCCCACGCGGTGTCGGTGATGTACTTCTCGACCGAACCAATGGTGACGGCGTCGTGGCCGGAAAATTCGATGACGCAATTGCCTTCACACAAGCGATCTTGCGGGCAAATGCGGCCGCATATCTCGGGCATCGTGCTGGTCAGATTGGATAGTTCATACGCTTCACGCAAGCGCCCTTCCGCTGTCAGGCGGAGCCAGTCAGGGATATGATTGTGCAAAGGACAGTGTACCGAGCAATAGGGCACGCCGCATTGTGAGCAACGCGATGCCTGCTCCGCCGCGTCATCCGGTGCGTAGCGGTTCGCGATTTCGGCAAAATCTTCCGCACGCAAAACAGCGGCGCGTTTCTCAGGATAGGCCTGAGGCTTCGAAATAAATTTGAGCATGGGATCTTTGGCCACGACGAACTCCTTGAATATGCGTCGCGCCTAATATCGGGTCACCCCGTTGTCACGTTAAAACTGATAATTTAGGGTAGTATTACTGTCCTATATTATGTAGATTAATGCTTAAATATAGGTCTGCGCAATATTATTACAAATATATAAGTCCGATTCGGCCTTATCTAAACGACAGCCATAGAAGTGCGGCGCCGCCGGCGATGATTCGGTAATAAGCGAATGGTGCAAAACCATAGCGACCAACAACCGCGACGAAGGCCTTCACGACCAATAACGCGACTGCAAATGCCGTGCAAAAACCGATGGCAATCATATCCAGATCATCTGCGCTCAATAATGCCCTATCCTTCCACAGCGCATATACCGTAGCCGCGAGCATCGTGGGTACCGCGAGGAAGAAAGAAAATTCGGCGGCAGTTTTGCGTTCCACGCCCATCATCAACCCGCCCATGATAGTGGCGCCTGAACGGCTAACGCCCGGTAGCATGGCCGTGCACTGGACGAGGCCGATGGATAATGCCGTGCCGAACGGAATGTCTTCGACGCTGTTGAAGCGGACATTTTTCACGACACGTTCCAGCACTAATATCAGGATACCGCCCATGATCAGCGCAATTGCGACGATTTCCGGTGCCTGCATCGCGGCACGGATCGCATCATAGGCAATCACGCCAATCAACAACGCGGGCGCAAAGCCCAATAAAATGTTGCGCGTGAAGGCAACGGGTCCGGACTCGAACTTCAAGAGCCCTGTGCCCACGGTCCAAAACCGTCGCCAATAGACGAGCAGTACGGCCAATATCGCACCAAGCTGGATCGCAATTTTGAAAGCGACTGAACTGTTGTCGGTAAAACCGATTAGTTCGCCTGCTAGGATAAGATGCCCGGTCGACGATACTGGCAGGAATTCGGTCAAGCCCTCGATAATCCCGAGGAAGACCGCAATCATCCAGTCACTCATCCGCGCCCCCTGCTTTGTCCTGCCGTTCCGAACCGGCCGTGTTTGCGGTAGATATTCAGCCAATCGTCAGCGATTGTCTCCAAAGGTGTCGGCGTTATCCCAAAAGCCGCGAGGCCGTCGGTGCCTTGTACCACATTATCGCTGCCCAGCATCTTGAACTGGTCTAATGTGATCGGCGCACCGGGCAGCCAGCCCGTGGTTTGCGCCATCAGCTTGGCGGCTGAATCCGGTACTTCGACAAACCAAGGATCGCGGCCAATTGCTTTGGCGATCCAGCGGTTCAATTCCATCATAGAATATATGTCGGGGCCGCCCAGCTCAAAAACGCCGCCTCTATTCGTTTGGAGCGCAGCAGCAATTGCCTTGGCCACATCGCCTACAAACACAGGCTGGAAACGCGTTGCGCCGCCAATGACCGGTACAATGGGCAGCATCCGGATCAGCGCAGCGAAGCGGTTGATGAATTGGTCTTCACGGCCAAATACAATCGACGGGCGCAAAATCGTCGCGGCCGGTAACGCGGCCAACACTGCGGCTTCGCCCCCGGCTTTACTGCGCCCATATTCGGCCGCGCTTTGTGCATCAGCGCCAATGGCAGACATATGCACGAACGCGCGGACGCCCGCGGCTGCTGCGGCTTGCGCAACATGTGCAGCCCCAACATTCTGGATCGCATCCATATTATCGAAACTGCCGACAAGATTCACCACAGCGTCAGCATCCGTCACTGCCCGCGCCACACTTGCAGCTTTGCGAATATCCGCGCGCATCAACTGCACTTGGCCAAGGTTGCCAAGCGGTTTGATGTAATTAGCGCTCTCTGGATTGCGACACACAACGCGAATGCGTGCGCCCTGCTTGAGCAGAGCCTGAGCCGTGTACCGGCCAAGAAATCCGCTGCCGCCAAAAATAGTAACCAACTTGCCTTGCATAGATGCTCCGTCTTGCAGCGTGAAGTTAAGGCGCGCTTTGCACCACCACCCCTTCGCTTTCAAGGTAAGATGCTAAAAATCCCAGCAATCCACTGGGGACGCGTGAAGCGATTTGTCTTGGCGGCCTTCACTAGGGCGAATCGCCAATGAGCACAAAAAGTTTGCGCGCCTGCTAAAGTTTGGCGAGTGCGTGTCGTAAAGGCTGAGATGCATGGAACTTCCTGTCAACAGCCTAGCTTTACAGTTGCATTTTTGATCAAACTCTGAATCAATAGGTCTCCATGATATGGAGGTCATGGATAATGAGTGCATCTATCGAGACAACGTTAGAACTTTGGGCATCTTCGCTACGGG
>Ga0105050_10006422_pt1 | contig 14580 bp, 12 predicted proteins | sample FRY01_FD_78088 | JGI IMG/M metagenome (GOLD analysis project Ga0105050, IMG submission 78088) | Freshwater microbial communities from Lake Fryxell liftoff mats and glacier meltwater in Antarctica - FRY-01 | ecosystem: Environmental > Aquatic > Freshwater > Ice > Glacier meltwater ... | reverse complement strand
TTTTAGGTATATTACTGTAATTAAAACCGGATTTAGAATTTATACTTCGATTTAAAGATGGACCAACGTGTCTAATCTCACGGTATTCGGCCATTAAATGTTGGTTCATTAGATCTTGGGGTGGAATTAAATTAACTCTCGTCATTATATAACTTTTATTATGTTTACATTAATTATAATTACAATTTAACTAAAATTTAATTTATATCCAAATTTATTACAAAATAAATAAACTGTATATTATTTTATTTATATACAGTTTATTTTAATTATTAATTATATAATATATTATTTAGTTACCATATCAATATCTTTAAACAATGATAAATCCCCTGTTACCAAAAGTTTCTCGTGTTCCATTCCACCAATTTTTCTTGTGTAATGATATCCATTTGGACTTGGTTTTATTGGTTTATCTAAAATATCACTAACATAAACATTTGGAACTTGTATTGCGTTTGGATTTTTCATTATTATATCCTCAACCTTTCCACTAACCTCACCATAGGATCTACCAAAATTAACATCATCTCTATATATTTGAAATAACGCATCTCTACCTTTATTACTTTTTTCACAAAATGAAGCAACTGATTTATTTGTTCCATTTCTATCTTTATATATTCTACCTGCAATAATTTTAGTGTTGGATGTTTTAATTTTCCATAACCCGGTGGTATTCACTAATGTATCAACATCTTTATATGCAAATCCACCAGCAATCCTTGAATATGAAACAACGCATAACTCAAAAACCTTTTCTGCATATTTATATTTATCTTCCGGCTCGGTGATATTTTTATAATTCTCAGTTAATAATGCTTTCTTTTTATTATTACCTAAAATAAAATCTTTTAATTTCATACAAACTCCTAATTAATTTCACATCCACCACCAGAACAAGCAAGCTCTGATGCTAAATCTGTTTCATCTGTCATTTCAATTACCTTAGTTAAATCAACGTTCTTTAAAGATTTAATTAATTCATTGTATTTCTCTTCTGTTATATCTTGGAATGGTGCTTGAATATAAGAACCACCATCATAATTTAATACACTTATACCTGTGTATGAATTTCTATTTGTCCACATCCAATTCCCAACGTCTTCCCATTCACCATCTTTAATCGATATAGTTGCACTTACATTATGAGTATTCTGACCTTTTCGATGCCCAGGTTTAATCCAATTTTTGTGTAACCATTTAACTCTCTCAAGTGTTTCTATTGGAGACTCTGTTCTGTATATTGCATCTTTTGGTGCCTTAACCGGAATACTGATTATAGCAGTTTTATCTGGTGCGAAGAATTCATCTTCAATTAATTCTGGGTGATAAATAGATAGGTAACTATATATAGCTTCATTTTTATTTACTCTAATTGTTCTAATATAATAATCGTTATGCCAAGCGTGGACACCTGATGAGGTTCCTAATACTAAACTTGCCGTTCCAGACGGTTTTAATGTTGAAGTTCTTGCCGCTTTATTAATACCAATAATTTTAGCAACTCTTTCATTTTCTAATAACAATATCTTTGCTGCCTCTGTAAAATCATATTTCTTATACTCACCACTACCAACACCAGTCAATCCAATACCAAGCAATGCATCTTTCTCTGTTGTTTTTTGCCAAATGGGTCTTAGATAATGAAAGTCTGTATATCCAGCTTGAAGTGTTCCAATAAATGTTGCAGCCTTAACTCTGTCATTTAAATCTTGTTGGGAAGTTATATCACTAACATTAACTTCACATAAATTACAAAATTGAAAAGGTTTCAAACTAATTTCGCAGCAAGGATTGGTTCCTAAGTCTTTATCATTTGTTAAAAATACACCAGGTTCACCAGCGTTACTTAACTCAATTCTCTTCCATAATGATAAGAAAAAAGATTCAGTTATTTTATTTCTTAATAATACAGCACTGTTGTTAGCTCGTCCTCGTTGTGGATTTAATTCCCACCAATTACCCGTTTTACAATTTATCATTTCAGAATCATCAGCATCAAACAATGCAATCATTGCCGCTCTTCTAATTCCACCGGCTAATACAGCATCTGCTAAATGACACATTATATCGTGTATTTCTACAGAGTTTAATTGTTCACCATCTTGTTTTTGATCTAATATAGTAGTTATTTTTAAATGACATAATTTCAGTGGGTCAGGTCCTGGTGCTTTACCACCTGCTGTTATTAATCTTGCACCCTTTGATCTAATATCAGAGTAATCAAATCTTAATGTACTACCACCATTAAAATAACTTTTCATTAACATTTTAATACTATCAGCCCAACCTTCAATGCTATCACCAATTAAAAATCTTTTATTTTTATTTGTATTTGGTTTTCTAATTTCTGGCAGTTTTTCAATGTGATGATTTTGAACACTATAACCAACACCGGTTCCACCCAATAATAAAAACAATGCCTCACTGAAAGCGAACGGATGGTCAATTGGTAAATACGCACAATTATATACTCTTGATGGATTCTTTTGAATTGCATCTCCAGCGAATTGCATACTTCTCATTGATGGTAATATTTTTTTAGTTTTTGTATAAAGTTCATATATATTTACTATTTCATTTTGAAGATTTGGATATTTTTTAATGTGCATATTCATATTTCTATCACATATTTCAACAAATGTTTCTCTTCTTTGTTTTTCTGGTATATATTTTGCATATTTCATATGCGTTGTTATGTCGGATAATATCGTTAGAGATAAATTGTCCATACTTAGTAATTCCTTATTAATGTTTAAAATTTTTGTGTGTATATAATTATTACTAATAATTTTTTATTATACTATTTAAAAATTTAATTTTTGTTCTTTAAATTTCTTAAATGAATCAACAACTTCTTGTTTATCGAATGTCTCTGTTGAAATTTTATTACCATTATATTTAGAAACTGATGGGTCTAACATTGTTAGCATTCCGTATTTAAAATCAACATCACACATATAGGTATTTCCATCTTCACCAAATCTCGATTTAATAATGTGAGCCTTTCCTAAATTACTAACTTTATCGTTTTCAGATCTGTTAAAAGACATCACAAAATCCGCTGTGAATATCTTTGCAAATGCCGCACTAACATTATCACCCTTTGCAACATCAGATTTATATCCTTCTCTATTTGTTTGTGATGCTGTCCAAATTGGTATTCTTAATTCATCTGCCAACGATCTCAAGTCGATATACAAATCTTCTAATTGTGTTGTTTTGTCATTACTATTTGTCATTTTCATTAAATCAGCATAATCTAATATAATTAAATCCGGTCTGTTATCTAACATAATTGATTTCTCTATATTTGCCTTTAGACCCAATACGGATAACGTCCTGGCAGGAAAATGTTTAATATGTAATTGACCCTTTATCGATTCACTTGCTGTTACTAATAATTCCAAATTTTGTTGAATTTCTGATGAAGTTTGTTTTAATAAACATACATCATATCTTTTCATTGTATATGATTCATCCAACTCTAATGTGTAGTGAATAACGGTCTTACCACTTAGTATAGCATTCAAGCCAATAAAAGTTAATACCCAACTCTTTCCAATACCTGAGCCAGCCATTATGACACCTAATTCACCAGGACCTAACCCACCACCTAAATTATTTTTATCAATTATATCAAATCCGGTTGGAATTGGTTTTCTTTTAAACGCCTCACTATAACGTTCCATCGGATTTGCTTGATATGAATATCCGGATGATATATCTTCACCAACTAAAAATGCCTTATCTAATTCTCTTTTAACTGCTTCAAAATCGTGGAAGTTTTCTATTGTTTTAACTTTTGTCGCAGCTGAGATTAATGCAATTTTTACAGCCTGTTCCTTACAGAATTTCCTTGCATCGTCTTTAACATATTGTAAATCTTTTGATTTAAAAAATTCAGTTATTTTAAATAATGCCTCTGTAACTAATATCTTTAATGATTCATTTTCTACTTTGTTTATTTCATTTTTTAAAACGTCACCAGTTGGTAAACTTTTATATTTTTTATAATAATCACGCATTGTGACAAAATACCATTTCGCCGCATTATTTGTAAAATATTCTTCTTGCATTGAATCTACCAATGATAAAAAGAATATTTTGTCTGAATATAATGAGGTTATTAATTTCAATTGAAATTCGATATTATAATTAAATTGATTTTCAGACATACATACTAACCTCTAATTAATGTTGAGAAATTCTTATTATACCAACCCTCTACGCTATTATAATTGAACATAGCGGAATACTTTAACATATTACTTCTAAACTCGTGTATGTTTTCTTTGTTTACTTTTTCATTCATCATTTGATTTAAAATCATTTTTTTATCACCTGAAATACTAACATTCTTTAATTGCATTATTTCAAAGTTTAATTCAAATAATTTTAAATTCTCATTTATCAATCTTATTATTTTCTTTAATTTATTTAAATTAGTTTTATCCAATACATCATCTTTTGTTATAGAATATTTATTTAACTCTTCTATAAAATGATTTGGATTGTGATATATTTCGTTATTTAAAAATTCATAGAGTATAGGAATACTCCCCTTTCCAACTCCCTTTATATTAGGAACACTATCTGAATTGTCTCCTAAAATACATTTATACCAAATAAAATTCCTACTATCAAAACCATATATATCTTTAAAGTTTTGATCACATACTATTCTTTTCGTTGTTGGTGTGTATATACAAATTCTCTCATCTATTAATTGTAAGAAATCATTATCGGATGAAGCTATTGTAACCTTTCCATCAAATGTTTCTGTTGAAAGATGTGCTATCACATCATCAGCCTCAATGTTATCCATAATAATAATTTTAATTGGTAGTAATTTTAAAAACCTAATTAATTCAGATGATTGAAATAACATATTTTCTCGAATAGCCACTTCATTCATATCATCATAATCTGTTTTCTTTTTACTGTATGCCCTACCAGATTTATAATCACTAAACTTTGATTTTCTAAACTTAGAACCACCCTTTCCATCGAAGGCAACTATTATACGAGTTGGTTTTATTAATCCGGATAAATAACCCAATGATCTTAAAAATCCAATTGCTCCTCCGATAAATTCTCCATCAGAATTTTTCATTGGATTGACAGACCAGTTTCTAATAAAATAATTAGTACCGTCTATTATTAACACATTATCATTTGGTTTATTGTATAATTTAGAATCAGATTGTAATTTTCTTAATTGATGTAACTTTGCTAATAAATCTTCTTCCATACCATAACCTCTTTTTATATAAAAAAGAATGAATATTAAATTAATAATACTCATTCTTAAACTAATTAATTAAATACATCCATAGAAACATCTTCCAAAGAAACTTCATCCGGTTGAATATATTCTTGCATTGAATCATTAATTAAATCTAAATCATCTGCTATTGATTCCTGTAATAGAACTTTATTCCTTTCCACTTTATTTGTTTTTGTAGGATAAATTTCATCTCCGTCTTCTGAAACTACCTTTAAATCATCAATACCAAAATCAGACTTCTTATAAACTAAAATTAGTTTTTCAGATATGTCATCATATATTTGAGTTTTTAAAGCCGGATTTGATTCCATTATATCACTAAATGATTTTGAGAAAAATGATATTTCCTCACCTGTCGATTTATCAACTATTGTGTATTTGGCACCAGATAATTTAATTAAATTATATTTCTTTAACATCGTTAGCCAACTTCCATAATTATCAATTCCAGAATTAAAGTGGAATTCATAATCTGCTGTTCTAAATGGTGGGCCTATTCTGTTTTTAGCAATTTTAGCTTGAACCTTTTGTCCAACAACAACTTTGTTTCCTTCTAATGTTAATTGAACCTTACCCATATTATTTAATCTAACTCTAACTGATGCGTGGTATGGAATTGCCTTCCCACCTGGTGAACTCCATTGTTCCGCAAATGCTTGAGCACCAACAATCTGTCTAAGTTGATTTGTTATGACTAATGTTACTTTTTCTTTTGCAATCATTTGTGTCAATTTTCTCATAGCCAAATTTATTATACTTGCCTTCTGCATTCCGTAACCCTCTTTACTATATCCACCCTCTAATTCAGCTTCTGTTGTTGTTCCCGCAATAGAGTCCAGTATAATTGTAACATATCTTTTATTTTTTTGTGCGGATGCTTTTTCAATTACTTTTTCAATAATACTAAAACATTGTTCAATGACATTATTACTTACATAAACCAATTTTTCTTTTGATGTATCCAAACCTAACATTTCAAAAAATTGTTGTGAAACCGCAGCCTCTGTATCTATGTAAACTCCTATTCCACCTTTTTTCTGTGTTGATGCCAAAATGGCTGCACACAATACGGATTTTCCGGTTTGTTCTTGTCCTGTAATTTCTGTTATTCTTCCGACCGGAATCCCACCATTTTTTCTATTTGATATAGCAAAATCTAATGCATCACAACCTGTTGAAATAAAATCAGTTACATTAGATGGGTTGTCGTCGTCATCAAATGAATAAACACTTCTAACATTCTTAGTCCCTAAATCATTATTTAATGCCAAGGAAAGAACCGAAGCAAGGTCGTCAGACCTTGTCTCTTTTGTATTTTTAGCCATCTTTTTTTATTACCTTATTAAATTATTAATCGTCACCAAATATATCATCAAAATCACTTGTTGCTTTTTTAACTTTTTCTTCTCTGTTCTCTGCCGCAGGTTTATTTGAATCAAATCGTTTAGTGTAATTTACTGTTGAAGTTTCTTCTGACTCTTCTCTATCTGGGTTATCTGTTAATGAACTAATAAAATTTTCTAACTTTATATTAAGTTCTTCGTATGAAGGAGCCCCTCCAAAAGATTCAATTAAGTTTATTTGAGTTTCCATCAATACACTTAATTTTTTAGGATCTGATAATGCTGGGGTTTGTTTTGGTTTTACTAATGTAATTTCTGTTTCTGGGTATTTCTTTGTTGAAGATTTTTCTTTTGGAATATAATTTAAAACTATATCTCTGCCAGTTTCTAAATCTGTAATATCTCCATAGTCGTCGTCATTTAAATATTCTAAAATACCTTCATATATTGTATTTGATATTTTAAGATATTGAACTTCTGTAGGTTCTTTGTTTTCATCTCTTACTATAATAGGAATTAATATTTCCCTTGTTGTTGAAAAATATCTCTGTAATGATTTATCGTTTACTAAACCTTTATACTCCGCGATTGGATCTTTATCACCGTATGTGATTGGTGAAACAAATATTTTTCCACCTGGAAAATTGTAATAAACATATCTTTCAACGAAAGGCCAATTTGGTTGAAATTTGTTTTGAAGAATTCTTATTGTAGTTTTTCCCTCTGTCAATTTGTGCATTGGAAGTTTTACATAAGAGCTTCGTTGTGAAGCTTGTTGAATGTCTTGAAGTTTCTTTTCAAGAATTTTTTTGTCGATCATACCGACTCCTATATTATATATAATTAATTTATTGGACTATTGTGGTATCCGAATAGTCCATTTTTTAGTTTACAAAATTACAAAATTTACATCACATTTCCAAATTATTTTTTCTATATTTCACAATAACAACATCTATTAATTTAATATTATTAATTGTTAAAATATTATTGCTATAGAGTAATAATTGGTCTTTATAATTACTCCAATTAACTTCTTGCGGTGGAAGCGATACACCATTGTTTATTCTTTTCTGTAATTCATTTAAAGCATTAATACTAAATATTGTATTTGAATCCTGCTTTCTATGAACCATCATTGTTTTTCTTAATTTATTTTTATAGGCATCTTTTTTATTTACATTGTAGCTATAAAATAATCTACCATCATCTGTCTTTATTACAAAGATTTTTTCCTGTGAAAGGTCTAAGTTTTCTATAATGTCATTTAATACTTTATCACTTTCATTTGAATCAAAAAATGTACATAATAATTGCGTTTCGGGTTTATTCATTATCTCTTTTCCATTCTATATTTGTTATGTTGATTGTTGGTTGTGAAGATCCGGAATTAGTTATAATAAAATATATGGTTGAATCACTACCACCTACGTTACATTCTAATACAAGTGTTATTGTTTGGGTTGTCGATTTATCTAATATTGTTAATTTTGTTATATTATCTATTACTAAATCTTTATTTATTATTATCACCTGACATAAATCTGACTTATGAATACCTTTAAGGATTACAAAAGGTGGATTGTTTTCTGATATAGATAATGTATATTTTATTAAATCCGCTAATATATTATAGTTTTGATTTTCTTCTATAACATCTATAATAAAATTTAATAGTTTTAAATTACCATATTTAGCTTTTAATTTTATATTGTTAAAAAGAATTGGAGTGAAATCACAATCGTATTCTATACTTAATTTATTAGTTTTAGTAGTTATCGTTTGTCTAATTTCATCAAATAACTCACCACTATATGTAACATAATCAAAATTCTTTTCGAACTTGTTTATATAGTATCTTGAAGATTTATAATCACTCAACGATTTAATATGACCCTTTCCTGTACCATATCGTGATGTTGTTGTTTTTAATGATATACCTATTAGTGATTTAGTTGACTCACCATAATTACCAAATAGATTATTAATAATTTTTAAATATTTATCTCTATTCTCATCATTAAATAATAAATTTATTTTATTAAGAATTTTAAGTATTCTTTCTCTTTCACTTTTCTTTATTAATAATAAATCAGCTGAACACCATTTATCCGGAACTAATTTAAATTTCAATTCTATAATACTTCTTAATGTATTATATATCTCAAATCTATCCATCTCATAATCGTCTTTTAAATTATAAGTATCATTTATCTCTCCGGCAATTAGAATACTATCATTTATTAAATTTCTAACATACGGTTTGTTTTCAACATTATTTAGCCAAATTCTTAATTTTTCTTTAGATTGTTCATCTACTCCTGTTACTAAATTGAATTGTGAAACTATTTGTGTCACATAATAATTAAAATTATCTTTTGTTAGTGGTTCCAATACTATATCGATCTGAGATAGTAACATAACGAGTAATTCTTTTTGATCTGTATCTGTTTTAGACGAAGATGTTAAATCACCCTCAGGTTTAAATGTCATTATATAAGTTATTTCCTTATGAACAAATTCTATATGCCCCTGTGAAGAATAAGTATCTTTTGAAATATATGTTAATTCACCCAATTTATCTTTAAATATTGGAATCAACTCATTCATAAACTCAACTCTACTATTGTTACCTAATCCAATTACTTTAAAATTAATTATTATGATTGGAGTTTTCCCACTCGTCCAATTATTAAAATACTTACCAACTATCTTATCTATATTCGTTATCTTCTCATCTTTATAAGTATCAATTCCTAATGCGATGTCTTGAATTAATTGAAAAGTATATTCATAATCTTCATTTGTACTAAAATCTTCGGCACTTAAATTTTTCTCACACAATAATATATTAGAACCTATAGATTTTACAAAATCCAGATTACTATCCTCTTTTAAAACCTGTTTTAAGGTGTCTAAATGCGCGAATTTGAAGATGTTTAATGCTTCTTGATGTTTTACATAGACTAAATCAACCCACTCGTTTAACAACGTATTATCAACCATTATCTTCCTTTATAATATTATTAAAATTAAAACTTTCACCTACTGAATATGAATAGATAAATGAATCTAATATTATATCCATAATTTCTTTAAAGAATCTGAGATCCCTTTTCTCGACATCAAAAACAAAAGAATCATAGATATATAAAATCAAATTCCATTTATTATTGTTTCCATATTTTTGAGATATATATAATGTATTAATTATATTCATATTTATAGATGTCTCTAAATCTTGTATAAAGTAATTTAATATTTTATTTTTATTTGGTATCTGATCAAAGTATATTTTAGTTTTATCCACTCCAAAAATAAAACCATTCTTATTATACTCTTCTTGTAACTGTTCACTTAATAAATAAATTTTATGTAAAACCGGATTGTCTATTTTCTCCTGGTGTTCACTGTATAGAACATTAAATAATTTACTCTTTAATTCTTTCTTGTCCGCAGGTTTTTCTAAATCACGTTTAAATAGTATTCTCGACATTTCATTGTGATAGTTAAATCCTCTTTGTTTATTTGGAAACAAATTAAGTAACCTATCTAAAAATTGTAAATGACAGGATTGGAAATCAATTTCAACAATAGAACCATCCTCACCAAATCTACTTTTAATTCTTTCTCTGGAACCATTGTTTTTATTTAAATTCATATATTCGAATTTATCGATAATCATTGGTCTTCTTGTTACGGAATGAATTTTATATTCTATAAAAACAATTTCACCATTATCACATATCCCATTCTCAACCATCTTATTTAGAAAATTAAAACTAATTACTCTATTAATATTAAAATTTATATCAAAATATTTCATAAAAATGTTTTTATGAAATTCAAATGAACTTTCAACAATATTTAATATATTAACGATTCTTGGGTTTATTGTATTTTTGTATAATGAATAATTAAAATTATATTGTTTTTTATTTTTATAATTTAATTTTGTTATATCAGACTCTTCCTTACCAATTAAATTATTAATATAATATAGATAAACATTTACATCCATCACCCTACTCATTGTAACTAAATCAGTTATATTAAATAATAAATCATTTAAATTTTTAATATAAAATTTACATTCTGTATTTTTAATAAAATCTATAATATAATTTAAATCTATTAATTGTTTAATTTGGAAGTTTCCTAAAGATAGGACATAACAATTTATATCATCTGATGGATATATAATCACCAGTGAATCTTTTATGTAATCTATGTAGTAATAATCTGATTTTATATGTTGTTGGAATGTTATTAACTCTTCCACTAATATAACTTTTTTCATAATATAACGATTTGTAAATTTATAACTGTAATTTAATATTTAATTTTATTAAATCCAAATTATCTTAAAAAATTATCATAAATATATTCTGAATTATTAAATCCAGGACTAAAATCGGGTATCTTAATTCTACCACCTTCCTGAACCATTAGACTGTCATATATATTATTTGCATTGGCGATAATATACCAATAAGAAGCATCACCATAGTATTGATATGCTAACATATCAAATCTATCTCCCCTCTGAGATATAATATATTTATCTTCTCTTTTTTGTAAATCCAAATGAAGAGTAGTTGATATATATTCTCTTGAATTAATTTCTTTACCCCTCAATAATTTATATCGAGTTCGTATTTGTTCTTGATCTGCGTATCTGCTCATATTATCTACTGTATTTTATCTTCAAAATAATTCATTAAATCAATTTTAACATCATCTACCAAATCTGGTGGTAGTTTTGATCTTTGAATACTTTGATTTATCTTTGTTACACACTTCCAAACCTCTTTCTTTAATTCTGATGTTAGTAACTGTGATAACATTTTCTGTTGATCGTCGTCTTCTGTTAAGAAAGATTTTAATTTTGTATCCACTTTGACTCCATTATATTATTTAATATAATTATATTACAAATTAAAAATATTATATATTTATTTATATAATAGTTCCATAACTACCATTGAACCCAGCTGTTATTTCTGTCGTATCATTATGGGTTCTGGCTTGAAGTTTTAAATTTGTTGTCCAGTTATTTTTACTTATTCTATGTTCAGATTTTGTTACAATGAAACACAAATTTCCTCTATAACGTTCTGGTACATAATTTATCATTACGGCATCGCCGAATCTAAACCCAGCAATTCCCTCTAATTCAATATCACATTCCAAAGGATACATATCCCTTCTCATAAATGAATATCTATCTCCTTTTCCTGCAGCTGCTGATTCTTTCATCTGTTTCATTAAATATTTAGATAATGAAGCTTTAAGATTTGCTCTTGTTAGTGCCGTGCAACCATACTTACCCATTGCCTCTCTGGCTTCTTCTATTGAAGGAATTTCTGATTTCTTTGCTCCATTTGCTGGTGCCGCAATTTGGGTTGCCATTATGGTTCCTGTATTTTTCGGAACTTCTACGATAGAACATAATGCGGCATCACCCTTTGTGCCTGTTGTAACTTTTGCCGCTGATGTAAATTGTCCATCTGTTGCTCCTGTTGATCTTCCACCAACATATAAAGCAGTCTGTTGTCCACTTGGTATTTTAGAACTTAGTGATGCTTTTTTAACTAAAGATTTTCCTGGTTTATCTACGTGGAATAAAAATGGAATTGGGTCACATACTGTAAAATTTGGATCTACTACACATACCCAAGTTTCAGGATTTTTAGTTTTTGAACCCTTTGAACCTTCATTTATATTTATATCCGACCAAGTTAATTTATACAAACCACCACTACACTCATTTATCTTTTTGAATATTTCATTACCTAATGCTTGAACTGATTTTGAAATAGGGTCCTTTCCATTGGTTTGTAATTTTTCTAAAACCTCAGATAAGAAATTAACACCAATTAAAACTTCACCTAAATTTACACCAAATGTCGATTCACAATTAGGTGAGTCATCTGTTGAACCCTTAGACCATTTTGCCCATTCATTTTCACCACCACCATCTTCTATTTTCCAAAACCCGGATGCAGGATCACCACTATCTACAATCGTCTTCATATAACAAGCATTATCATTAAATAATATAGAACCTGGATCTGATGAAACTAAGTCCGGAACAAACGTTGAAACTGAAACCGGAAAGAAACATTGATTTGCTTGAGTATCAACCTTCTGTTCTTGTTCTCCATTTGTTCCACCAACATCAATTCCATAATTTGCTGAGAACTTCATTTGGAATTCTTTATCTCCATCACTTATCCTACCTATTTTTCCTATTACAACTTTATTATAATATTCTAATACATCATTTAGTTTCACATAAAAAACAACTTGTTCATCAGGAGGTGTTTCTTTTTCACCTTCTTTTAATTCTTTAACATCATTTGATGGGTCATACTTAAATTTTTGAACTCCATAAATCATTTTATAACCACCTGTTTCGGCTGGGTAAAATCCAGGTGATGTTGCTGTACTTTTTAAAGATTCAACATCAGCTTTTAATTTTGAATTAAAGTCATCAGCAAATATTTTATTTTGATTTTCATCTTCAACAAATTCTTCATTCTCTTCATTTATACCCTTACTGGTTACGGAATTAATTGCGAATCCCTTACCAACTGCCTGAAAATTTACACTTATTGATAAATCTGAGTTCATCGACCACCCAAAATTATGTATGATTCCGACAAAGAAATCACCAGAGGTATGATTTGGGTTTGGGTCCACTGATGTATTCCATCCATAAACTACTTTCACATCCGCACCTGGATATAAAATTTGTTTCTCTAATAATGTTAAATCTGCCATTGTAAAACATTTTATATCAACTGTTATCTTTTGTAACGAACCAACTCTACCCTCATTTGTTATTGAGACACTTTCCAATAATTTGGGTGGGAGATATCTTCCATCGTCATCCGCTCCGGCTGGTTTGTATAGTGAGCCTTCTTTTGATGCACCTGGTGTTCTGGGACTAAATCTTGTTTTTGTTGCCGCAAAATCTGAGCCACATATTAAAATGTCAGCTTTTTTTCCAGAAGGACAATGCCAGTAAACATTACAGAATGCTTCTTTTGCATAACCCCATTTTAACGCCGGTGTTAAACCACCCTTTGAACCTCTATCAACTGCACTTAATGCTGTTTGTCGACTTAACAATGCAAGTCTAACTGGGTCTGAGACTGAATGAAAGAATACACTTCCAGGAGATTTACCTCCTGCTTTAGAAACACTTCCTGCTGATATCGTTGACATATTATATTATATATTAAATTTATTACTATTTATTTCTTTTTCTTTTTCTTTGGTGTTGGTGGTTGTCCTGTTATTGGTTGTGAACTTGGTGGGGGATTTGCCCCAGGTGGTGCCGCAATTGGTTGTCCATTAGATAATGAATTATAATTAGGATCTATCGTTGGTGTGTCTCTTAAACTTGTATGCCAATCTGTCCCGTGTTCATTTTTCAATTCAAACATTTTACCACCTCTTTCGGCTCTATAATTTCCAATTATTCTATAACTTACTGTAACTTTTATAGACGTTGGAAGTGCTAAATTATTTAGATCACTCCTTAAATCATTTCCAAAACAATCATTACCATTAGCCATTTCAAACCCAGCACTAAAATCAAAATCAAAAGATAAATTATCTAAGAAACCTGGAACTGCTGTATATAAATCACCAATCGTTAATCTCATCATTGGGCCTAACATTCTTGAGTTACCACTTGTTCCAAAATCTGGAGCTGTATAGCCTGCCAACTCATTTATCTTTCTCCAATTACTAAATTGTTCTTCTAACGTTGTTGCAACAATTTGAAAACTAAAACTAATTGATCTTGCAAAACCTTCATACATATAAACTGATTCCGCTCTACCCATCACATCTGATGAACCCCAGGATGGACTAAAACTATCACTCACTGAATCCATTGTGGCTCTAAATACTAATATATCCTGATCTATT
>Ga0105050_10006420_pt1 | contig 14582 bp, 12 predicted proteins | sample FRY01_FD_78088 | JGI IMG/M metagenome (GOLD analysis project Ga0105050, IMG submission 78088) | Freshwater microbial communities from Lake Fryxell liftoff mats and glacier meltwater in Antarctica - FRY-01 | ecosystem: Environmental > Aquatic > Freshwater > Ice > Glacier meltwater ... | reverse complement strand
GTTGGGGAAGTGAAGCTTGAGGCTTAAATATCCACAAAAACATCGCGTTCAAAAAGGCATAAAAAGTAACTCCAGCCTGCGTTTCTAAAGTATCTTCATTAAGGAATGATCCGAGCACGATGAGTAAGAATGCGAGGTACACATAATTTTGATTTCTAACGGCGAGGCGTATGGAAAAAGTCAATACGAAGAGTAAAAATAATATTCCGGGAATTCCAAAAGCGACTCCAAAGCTTAAATATTGATTGTGCGATCGCAACCTCCACTCTTTTGTTAATTCGGAATTCGTTTCTTCATACATCTGTTGAAAAGCAGCGGGCACATCACCGGTGCCCACTCCGGTGAGTGGATGTTGTTTGATGATGGCAATGGAGGTCTTCCAATATTCTAAACGCTGCGCGAAAGAATGACCGCTCGCATTGCCACTATAATAATAATCGCGGTATTCACGAGAAAGTTCCTTAAGCCGATATTGAATGCTGTTTTTTCCTGCCGCAGCTTCCGGTGTGGGATAACCTTGTTCTATGAGACTTACATCTTCCTGATTAAGCGCCTGAACACCGACAGCGTCTTTACTCAAATTTTTATAAGTGAGGTAACGCATTAATGTCACCAATTGCATATGTCCTTGCTGATCTAAATCCCAAACACGTTGTTGGCTACGCTGCATCCAGGCGGTATCCATTTCTGTTTCGGTATAATTCCTCCACACCCATCTCCCCACTTCCATCTCTTGTCTGGACCAATCATTTTTGTATTTATTTCCGCGTGCCGAATACCCAGAAGTTTCAACCTTCGCAACATCATACTGCTGTACCGATTGCACGAATACAAAGTCATAGCATGTATAGCCAACAAAAAATAAAAAGCAAAGAAGAGCAAATGCACTTACTTTAAATACGAGTTTCCGGGATTTTAATCCCCAATAAATCCCGGCAAAAAATATTAAAACTCCCAAGAGCAGGAGACCTGTAATCGACTGTAAGAGCATCAGAAAATAAATACTCCAACCTATAAAAGCAATGTATAAAAGTCGAAAGATTATATTTGAATTCGTCCATGCGAAATAGCTTGCTAAAACAATCCCGACATCTAGCAACAAACTCAAGCGAATATGGGAAATGTAAATACTTAGATCGCGGAAGTTTTTTACTTCACCGTGCATCCATCCCATCTTAAGTGCCCATCCGGATAAAGTAGAAATTAAAATTCCAATAAATAACATGTGGAATACAATTCGTACCTGCTTAACCGTTAGTGGCGGACCTGCAGCAATGAGCAATGGCATTAAGAGTAAAGGCAGCTTTACCCGAATGTCCTTCCATCCATATTTAAAATCGATGGTGTTCCACAATCCCAATACATGCATCAGAAATAAAGCAATCAACAACCAAAAGACGGGTTGCTTTCCAGCATTCTTTAAACGTTCCTTTAAATTTCCTGCGATGAGCCATCCACCCGCCATTACAAACTGACCCAAGCTCATTCCTAAATTCCAAAGCGGCAAAGAAAAAGCACTAAGGATGAGCCCGAATAAAAAGATGTACTCGCCCGCTTTTTGGAATTTATGAACGGAAGAATTCATCGATCAAGGATTGTAAATTTTGAAACGCACGCTTCGCACATCAGTATATAAATCTATGTTTTTAGAATTTGCAAAAACTTTCGAGAAGAAAAAAAATCTTATGGAGTATACGTGCGATTCAACATGGCCTGAAACACGGATGGATCTTTTAAGGCTTTTACTCCCGCAAGAATATCGGGGTCATCGTTGAAGCTGGATTCAATGCGTCCGTTCTGATAATAATAACGAGATACAATTTCGTTTTCCAAAATTAGTTTTACTTCTTCTTTGTTGAGTCGAAGATCGGTGGCTTTGTCGTGCGCCAATAATTTTTTCACTGATTCATACTCCTTTTTAATATGCTCAAAATATTTTTCTTTCTCAGCTTTTAATTTTAACTCTTCTAACATCTTCTCGCTTTCAGTCACGTACTCATATTTTTTATCACTCTGCCATTTGATGAATTTCTCATACTCTTCATCGCTAATAGAAAAGCTACGTACATTGCCAATGGCAGCATGTGTAATTTTATACTCGGTGGCATAATCAAAGAAAAGATAATTGTTGATGAGTGCTCGGGAAATGCTACTTATGTTTGGCGATTCGGTAACATAATCCGGATTAACTCCTCCACCATCATACACCTTTCTTCCCATCTTGGTTTTAAATTCGGAGATGAGAGAATCCGGTACTTTACCTACGCTTCCGTCGGGATTGCGATGCGTATAGTCGAGCGCCTGAATACATCTGCCCGAAGGAATGTAATATTTTGCAGTAGTAATTTTCAATTGAGAATTGTAAGTAAGCGGACGTGTTGTTTGTACCAATCCTTTTCCAAAAGTACGTTGTCCGATAATCACGGCACGATCCATATCCTGCAAAGCACCACTCACAATTTCTGCCGCTGATGCAGAACCACTACTTACTAAAACCACCAATGGCGTTTTTGTATCTACAGTAGGATTCAAAGAGCGATATACCTTGTCCCACTCTTTCACTTTACCTCGTGTACTTACTACTTCCTGGCCTTTATCAATAAACACATTCACAATGTTCACGGCTTCGTTTAGAAGTCCTCCCGGATTGCCTCGTAAATCTAAAATCAAACCTTTCACTTTTTGTTTATTCACCAAATCTTCCACCGCATGTTTCACTTCTTGTCCTGCATCGTCAGTAAAACTACCGAGACGTATATACCCCAAGTTATCATCCGTAACACCGTAAAAAGGTACGTTCTTAATGGTAATTTCTTCACGCACTAATTTTAAATTGATGGGATTCGACTCACCTTTACGTTCCACCTTTATGGAGATGGGCGTATTGGGTTGACCTTTTAACATCTTAGAAATTTCATCGTACTTTTTTCCTTTCACTGCTTTCTCATCGATCGCACGAATGATATCACCCGCTTGCAATCCTGATTTTTGTGCAGGAAAACCTTCGTAAGGATCGGTGATGATTACATCTTCATCACGCTGTCCAATCAATGCACCAATACCTCCGTACTGTCCGGTAGTGATGAAACGATAATCTTCTGCTTCCTCCTCGGGAATAAATTGTGTGTAGGGATCCAGGCTTTCAAGCATGGAGTTGATACATTCCTCAACGAGTAATTTAGGATCGGTGGGATCTACATAATACACGGTGAGTTCGCGCAACACCGTAGAGAAAATATCAAGGTTGCGTGAGATCTCGAAGAAATTTTCTTCCGGACTTCTGAACGAGTACAAACCGATACCGGCAACGAGAGCCAGAACATAGAATCGGAAACGACGGAAATAAATAGCAATTTTTTCTTTCATAATTTAATATCAGGGAACGGGATCATAACCATGTCCGCCCCAGGGATTACAAGATAATATTCTTTTAATTGTCAACCATGCCCCCTTAAACGGACCGTATTTTTTGATGGCTTCTGCACTATACTCCGAACACGTGGGTGTATATCGACAAGCAGGTCCGATAAGCGGTGAGATTGCACTTTTATAAAATGCAATTAGAGCAAGGAAGAATTTACTTAGCAGTTTTTTCATTTTCCTGAATCAGGATTTTCAAAAGTAGGATTATTTTCTCTTCCGTAACGTGATAATCGAGGGGTGTATTGCACCGGGAAATGAACAATAGCGCCAGACCCATTTTGTTCTCGTGGCAATAAGTGATCAATGCATGCTTATTCAGTCGATAAGCCTCTCGCATCAAACGTTTCATTCGGTTACGATCGTGAGCAAATTTCATCGCTCTCTTCGGAGCTGTTACTGCCATTTTTACCGGGAAATCATCTGCATAAGGTTGATGCATAAATAGAACACGGACCGGACCGGCGCTCAAACTTTTACCCTCGACAAATAAAGCATCCAAGACCTTCGTGCTTTTCAAGCGTTCTAAGGCAGATAATGTATTTAAGGTAGGTTGATTAGTAGACATCCACCGGGCTGGGTTGAGGTAAATTTTTTAAAGAAGAGGCCAGGTTAGGAAAGATGAGCGGCTCAATAATTCTGAGTCGAAGATATGATTACTTATTCTTTTTCAAGTAGTTCTCGATGCTCATCGTCATAGAAGGAGCTTCGGGAACGGGAGCTTGAATATCGAGACGAAGACCGGCATCCACCACCGCTTGGGCAGTTTGAGAACCGAAGGCGGCGATGATTGTTGTGTTCTGTTTGAAATCAGGGAAATTTTTGAAAAGGGAAATAATTCCGGCCGGACTAAAGAACACCAACATATCGTATTTCACATCTGCCAAATCGCTGAGGTCAGAACAAACAGTTTTGTAAATTGTTGTTTTTGTGAATGAGAATCCTTGTGTTGCAAGCGCATCCGAAGTTTCCTCTTTAGCAATATCAGAACAAGGCAATAGAAATTTTTCCTTTTTATGTTTCTTTAAAACTTCTACAAGATCATTAATATTCGTCTTGCCACTAAAAATTTTACGTTTGCGATAGGTGATGTACTTCTGCAAGTAATAGGCTGTTGACTCGGAAATGCAAAAATATTTCAGCTCCTCCATATTCGTAATGCGCATTTCGCCGCAAATACGGAAGAAGTGATCAGCAGCATGACGGCTGGTGAGAATGACGGCGGTATGATCAGGAATGTTTACTCTGTCCTTACGAAAATCCTTCGCGGGAATTCCTTCCACATGAATGAATGGTCTGAAATCAATCTTCAGATTGTACTTTTTCGCAAGATCATAATAAGGCGACTTATCTGACTCCGGCTTCGGCTGTGTTACTAGTATGGATTTTACTTTCAAGGGTCTTTGCTAAATGGGGTAATTTCCAGACTTCATTCGCATCCACCTCAAATACCGGTCAGTTTCCAGATGATCAGTAAAGGGGCAATTTCGAATGTGCAAAGGTATAAAAACAAATAAAACAGTGAGAAGCCCGAAATTCCCAGCCAAATGACAACGGCACGAAAAATTCGATAGAGGAACAGAAGGGAGATAACTGCTATCGAAATGAAGATGGTCCATGCCTTGAATTCAAGGGGTCCATAAGCTAGTAATATATTGACTGGCAATAACAAGAGCCCTATCATCATAATCATCAAGAAGATGTTAAAGATGTACAAAGCGATGGGTTTTTCGAGATCAAAAACGCCGCTTAAGAAGCGTAAAAAGATCATTTTTACGGAATATGCGATGGCCACGGCGAGCGATAAAAAGACGAATCGGATGAGCCCGCCTTGCAAAATCCCCATATCCCATTGAAAATAAACGCTGATTTGATACAAGTATAATCCCATCAGCATATAGGAAATGATCGATAAAATAAGAGATGCTCTTTGCAACAAAACGCTTTCATCGCGCACAATTTGGTTCGCCGTTGTGATGTTATAATACGCGGTATAAAGTTGTCGGAAAATGCGAAAATAGAAAAAGCGAAACCAGGTAAACAATGCGACCAAGGCAATTAAGGCAATCGTAAACCAATCGCTAATTTCATTGCTGAGTGGTTGCGCATTAGGGTGTTGCGGACGAAGCAAATGCCCTTCAAAAATTCTTGGACCTTGCAGTGCTTTTGAAGTTTGCACAATAGAATCTTCTCGAATTGGGGAGATGGGCTCTTCCTCATCCTTAAATCGGAAAACACTTCGTACCACTCGCGACTGTGAATCGACTACCGCTGCCTGCGAACCATGTGCGGCGGTATCGATTAAAGTATCTTGCTCCAATTTTATAAATGACATTCTATGTAATAAAGTACAAACTTAAAAATTAAGCGTTGCATTTTGTGTTTGGATTTGGCTTTTCACAATTAATTATTAAGATGGACTTATCCTTATATTGAACTATCGTTGTGGAGCATTGCATTCCTTGGGCAAATCATAAAGTCCAAACTTGATAAATGACATATTATTTGATTGTAAAGAGTTGGTAACTGGAAGAAGTTGAGGTGCCAACAATTTATAACTGCGAAACAAAAGTTTCGATTTGAAGGATAAGCCAATTTATCATTTTAAGAGAAAGAAAACGGGATTAGATGAAAACTGACCAACGCTAAAATAATTTTCCAGAGACATAACTAAAATTTAGTGTATATCCTCCTTTTGAATGTTTTTTTAAAATATCAATACTATGAAGTTTTCTACATGTTGCGCGAAGCTTTCTGCCGAGCGACTCATATTTTTTAGGATCTATGGTCTTGCCATATTCCAAGAAGTAGATTTCTGCAGTAATAACAGCCGGTTTCACAGGTTGCTCGTTATATTTGGTATATCGATAAAAGGTGTTTAGAATATGTTTGGTTACAGAATCATAAACTATAAAGTCATTTCCAATCAAAGCCATAAGTTCATCCGAAAAATTTGCTTTCATTAACTCTCGGTCAAGTAAAAACACTGGAATATTTTCTGTACTACTGGGGTGTTCGTAAATCAGTCCAGCGTCTTTTAGCTGTTCCAAAACAGTAAAATGATTGTTACTCTCAGAAAGAAGTATGGTATATAATCTACGTTTGTTTAATAATTCTGATTTTCGAAAATAAGAAAGTATTAGTTTGTGTTCAGTTGTTACCTGAGTTTTTAACTTTTTTGAAATGTAATAATCAAAACTATGAATCCAACTTTCGTTTTCTTCGTCAAGTAATTTACCACTAGGTATTGTTAAATTAATTGAAGCATCGTCTTTCAATTCATAAAATGGCAAATCAATTTTATTTTCAAGTGCCGCTGTAACCAATGAGGCCATGCCTCTTCCTTGACTTTCAATTTTGTCATAAACTTTAAGAACCGATGCTAATTTTGGATTCTTGCTTTCCGGAATCCCTGGTATCAATCTACGAACAGGAATTTCATGTTCTGTGTTTGTCACTTTAATCCTTTCTTTAAAGGCGCCCGGGTTTTTAATTTGCAAATATTGGCCTGGTTCAACATTTACAGTAACGAATTTATTTATTGTATAATCCCGATGAGCAAGTGCATTATTTATCATTTCTCGCACTAATTCTTCTGGATATTCTGGCACCGTCTTCCCACCTTCGTCAGTAACCCTTCCTGTGCGAATGTGACCCCAAACGAATCGAAATGAGTCGTCCATTAAAGACAGGACATCGTTTTGAAATTCCTTTTTGTCTTTAGAAATTGAGCTTGAGGAATCATAATAGCAATCAACTTCCGTACGATATTCTAAAAATCTAAATGGGTTCTCACCGCAAACCAACATGCCTAGTGTCGTGACCATTTCATTTTTTAAGAAATGTCTATGATCTAAAAATTGGTTTGCTTTAGCAAGACTTGGTTTTAATGTTTCTTTTCGACTAGACTGATTAAGAAGAGTGACGAACTGGTTTATTTTATCGAGACTTAAATCACTAATTCCTGCGCCCTCAACTGGGATTAACTCTTTAGCATGTTCAATTTCTAATTTGTACTCCTTTTGTTGATTTACTCGGGGAAGGGAAATTTCGTGGTCACCGGTTAAAATTCTTTCATAATATAGTCCTTTAAATTTTACAAATTTGAGATCATCACTCATCGGGAAAATTGTAATCAATGCAACCTCACCATCTCGGAAGGGCAAATAGTCAAATTGAATAAAATCCGTTAGATCAGCAAATACACCGTTATCATCTTGGAAAATAGTATACTGCAACTCAATCAAATTGCTCTCATTATTACGATCAAATCCTGTAAATCGATATTTTTTTTCTCTTTCTCTAATGCCACAGATTATATAACCACCTTTAGTATTTAGAAATGCACAAATCGATTGTTTAAGTGAAGTCCACTCCTTGCCACTAGCGAGGTCTTTCAATTCAACTTTAGGATTTTCAACATCAATAAAAGTATCAGAATCAATGCATGCATTGACTTTCCTAAGTATCTCATTAATGTATTCGGTCATAATTCCTCAACAGTGCAGTTTAATATTTCAAAAGTAGTTAAAAAATCGATTTTTAAGGAAAAAGCTTGATGAAGGCAGGTTAATACCAAGTTTGTGATTTATAAAAAAATCAGTGAAGTAGTTTGGGTTTTAACCATGACAACTATCAAATTTCATTATCTCTACTAGGTCTCTCTCCTGTGAGCTTTCTATTTCAAATATTGAGTATCATTTTTACACTGATATTTCGGCCCATATTATAAACTCCTGTTCTTCCATTTGAAAGATTTACAGGAGCATATTTCAGTCTACTCAAATGACTTTGGTAAGATGTATCGCTCAAGTTTTCGGCGCTTATAAACAAACTCATAAAATCATTTCGTTTGAAAGCTCTAATGTTTGCACCCATTCCTGCACTGAGCAAGGAATAAGCAGGCGTTGCTGTTTCAGTTCCATATGCACTAAAGATTTTATCTTGTTTGAAGAAATAATCAATTCCAATTTTAAAATAAACTCCAGAAAGCGATTTGCCAATACTTTTAAACTGTGCTTTTATCTCTGCGCTGTATTTTGGAGCTGGTATAAAAGGCAAATATTTTGTACTGTCCGACTGATTCGACTGCAGTGCTTGAACAAAGGAAAACGAATTTTCTAAATGCAACCAATCAAGAGGATGTGGATGCACATCAAAATAAATTTCTCCTCCATACAAAACAGCATTGCCCGAAGTGAATTTAAAGGCCGGAGCAGGGTCTTCAGGATCAGGAAAACTGTCGGTACCATTCATGCTCAAGAATCTTTCCGTGTAGATATAATTATCAATAAAGTTGACGAAGGGAGTGAGTTCAAAGGATACATGATCGGAATTTAAGAAATAAGCTAGATCGATTTGATGAGAGATTTCTGATTTTAAATTTGCTTGGCCAAGTTCATAACGGAAGGTACCTTCGTGCCGACCATTGGAAGCTAATTCTGCAATATTAGGCGCTCTGAATCCTCTCGAAACATTCAATTTCAAAGTAGAAAGAGTGTTGAGTTGGTAAGATAATCCTATACTTCCTGAAACATCATGAAAGCTTTTTGTAAAAGAGTTAAATTTTAAAGTGGACGAAGTGTCCGTTAACGAAATCGGACGATCCAGACTGTCTAAATACAAACTTTCAGATTGAATATTTCTGTTGTCAAATCTAATTCCACCGGCCAGACTCAATTGCTTAAATGTTTTTTGAGTAAAAACAAAAGCACCCACATCAAATAAACTGTATTCAGGAATTAAAAATTCAAGTCCTTTGTTTACGTTGGATTGCTGCATGCCCGCTATACCTACTGAAGTTTCCCAATCGTTGATGGTAGTTAGATTATATCTTAGATTATAATTAAAGGTATTTAAGTCAAAAAATAAATCGATGTCTGTGGGATTTTCAGGATCACCAAATTCTTTTCGTTTGTTGTTCTGGAATCCAAAATCGGCATTGACAGTTCCATTTTTCAAAATCATATAATTATTGGATGTTACGCGCAGGTGATTTATTTCCTGATGAGGAAATCCGATTTTATAGCCGTCGTAATTGGTGGCAGTCAACTCGTCGCCATTCGAATTTACATAGGTAAATTTTCCCGTACTGTCCCGTTCTCCTTCAATTAAATTAAGCGTGTTGTTATACGTACTTACTGTTAAATGAGAATGGCCCCAATTCTTATTCACCCCCAAAAATAAACTTCCGTTCAGTTCTTTAAAACCGGAATTATATACTTTACCATCATAAGCATTTTGATAATTGCCTGCGAATTTATTGCTAAACCTTCCCAACCATTGAAAGCCCTTTATATTTCCGGCATTGGAAAGCGAATAGCCGATCAGATTATTGTTACTTTGATAATTTGAAATAAATTGTGTTTTAATTTCTCCTATCGACGGAGCTTTTGGAGCTAAAAAATTCAAGACACCGGCGATGCCATCGGAGCCATACAATAAACTTCCCGGACCTTTTACAATTTCAACTTTGTCAACGGCATATTCATCCAACTCTATTCCGTGCTCATCACCCCATTGCTGTCCTTCCTGACGAATTCCATTGTTTAAAGTAATCACGCGATTGTATCCCAATCCTCTTATTATTGGTTTTGAGATGGCAGCTCCAGTAGTAATTTGATTCACTCCAGGTACATTTTTTAACCCATCAATTAAATTCGTGGAGCTGTTTTGATTCAAAGTATTTTTGTCTACTACTTTCATCACAATGGGATTCAATTTTAATTCTGTAGCACGGGTTACACCGGTAACAATTACTTCGTGCAACTCCTTCGTTGCCGAGATTAAAGTAAAATCTATTGACGTGTCTTTCGTAATAACTATTTGTTTAAAAATAGATTTATATCCGATATAACTGATATCAAAAAGATAAGTTCCTACTTTAAGATTTACAAGTTCATACTTGCCCTCTTTATCACTTACAGTTCCGGTTTTTAAATCAGAAATATAAATGGAAACACCTGTCAAACTCTCCTTATTTTCACTATCCTTTATTTTTCCTGAGATTTTATTTTGAGCATTTACTTGCTGAGCCAACAATACGAAGGCCACTAATGACAATATTTTTTTAATATTCATTTTTGATTTTTTAAAATACGTTAAATTATCCCGCAATTTTTTGCAGGAGGTTTTTATTCATAAAAGAAATCAAATAACGGGAGGACCTCTATTGGATAATACAGAGATAAATGAAAAACAAAAATTTTGTTTAATCGCAAAATAATTAACAGCAATCTCCTGCTTAGAAAGTAGAGATGACGGTAAAAAAATACCATGAACAAGAAGTGTATGATGATCGCAAAGCGAACATTTATCTACTGACTTTGCTACATGTTGTTTGTGATCGCAAGAATTTTCTTCGTCAGCATAATAAATTACTTTTTCACATTTATCAGCTTTGCTATAGGCAATTCTATCATCGTTATGATGATGGAACATAATCGTTGGGCTACTGCTGAATAAATAAATCAGCAATAGGAAAAACCCTATTAAATTGATATTTGCCTTCTTATTCAATTTGCATTTTTTACTAAAGAGCAAACTTAATCAAAAATTCGGGACGCCCGAAGCAAATCTGTAATAAAAAGATTTTGAAGATAAAATGAGATGAAATAAATTACTTTTTAACGTAAGGAATGAAGTTGGCATTCAAATTCACCTTTATGATTTCTGCAATATTCATCATCACCACTTTAGGAATTCGAATTTTATAATCGGCGAGTTTCACATCAAAAGTAACATCTAAGGAAATGCGCTCACCTTCAACTTTTAAGGTGCCTGTTTCGGTAATTTCCCTCGTAACACCATGTAATTCGAAGCTGCCCGTTGCCGTTACTGTTGCCACCGTATCCCTCAACCAATCGATTTGTTCATTAATAACACCTTTGAATCCCGCTTTAGGATAAGTTTCTGATTCCACATATTTCTCATTGAAATGTTCTTCCATCAAAGACTTTTCAAATTTAAAAGTACGCATTGGCACCGTGAATAAAATTTTATTGGTTACTGTTGTAAGTACGGCTGTCATACTTTGTGTATTCGCATCAATATTTTCCAGTGGTGTTGCAGAAAAGAAATTTACTTTTCCTCCGGTGGCTATAAATACTTTTTGTGCTTGCGTAGATGGTATTACAAACAGAAAGAATGAAGCAACAATGATTAATTTTTTTAACATCAACATAATTCAAATATACCCTTTAATAAATATTTTGCATGAAGAGAAGATGTGATTAAAACAATTTGATTCCATATTTTCACATTAGGATGACAAATCACAAGCGTTGAACACATCAAATCCACCCTCGTAAACGATACCACAATAATCCCATCAGTTCACGATAACAGATCACTTGATAACGTAAATGATTCCAGAATTGGTATCTCAACTGCAAACTTCCTCCAACATTTGGAAGTGGCATTTGGTTTCCGCCTAATTGATTGTCTTTATAATCAAGATCCACCGGACCCGATGCATTGAAAGTAGGCATCCCTCCTAGTTTGGAAAAACCAAGCTTCCTAAACGTTAAAATGGAACGACGCATGTGTTCGGGAGATGTAATAAGTACGCATGCTTTAGTTTCCGATCCCGGTGCAATTTTCAAAACTTCCATTCCTTCTTCGCGTGTGTTTTTTCCTTTAATCTCCAATAAAATTTTTGTACTATCCACACCACGAATCATTAAATCCTTTCTGATTCCCCAAGCATCACTAAATTCAGGTCGAACGCAAGCTGCCGCAGGTTGGGTAATGATGACAGTTGCACTCCTATCCTTCTTCCAAATTTCAGCAGCGAACCAAGAACGAATCAAGGATGATTCGCCTGGAAATCCGGAGCCACCCATAATGATAATGTAGTCCGGTTTAAAATGATATTCACTTTCGCTGGTCCCTAACCAATGGTACACCCAGTAAGGACCTGTTGTAAATGCAAACAGTACGCAGGCAATTAAAAAACAGGAAATAGTGATAAACAGAATTTTAACTGCCTTTCTGATCACTTGCCATTTCGATTTCATCAAAGCAAAAGTAATAGAAAAACAATAAATCAAATATGTTACCTTCGTGCTTCTATGCGCCACTTACTTATCCTTGTTATTGCGCTCGCCAGTTTGAGTGCTTGTAAAAATTCATCCAAAGAAAATAAAGAAGAAAATATGTCTACTAAAGATGTTCATTCCTTTGCCTTGCCTCAAGAAGCTGTTATACGGCACATCGATCTTGATTTAAACGTAGATTTTGCTGCAAAGCAATTGCGTGGTACAGCAACATTAAATATTGAAAATTTAGCTAAAACCGACAAGCTGCATTTGGATTCGCGTGACTTAAAAATCGACAGTATCACTCTGGATGATGGGAGTGTTGCTACCTATGAAATGATGCCTGCCGTTCCATTTTTAGGAAGTGAATTGATTGTACATATTAAACCGAACACTAAAAAGGTAAAGATTGCTTATGCAACAAGTCCGGGCGCTGCAGCCTTGCAATGGCTGAGTCCGGAACAAACGGCGGGTGGGAAACAGCCATTCTTATTTACACAAAGTCAAGCCATATTAGCACGTACATGGATTCCCTTGCAGGATTCTCCCGGTATTCGATTTACGTACAAAGCAAAGATTACTTGTCCGCCCGGATTGATGGCTCTGATGAGCGCCGAAAACGATACAGTGTTGCATCCCGATGGAGTGTATACTTTTAATATGCCCCAAGCGATTCCTTCTTATTTGATGGCGCTATCGGTTGGCGATTTAAAGTTTCACGCCTATGATCAGCGCAGCGGTGTTTTCGCAGAGCCTGTAACGTTAGATAAAGCTGTTTATGAATTTGTGGACTTACCGAAGATGGTTTCTACTGCAGAAGAATTATATGGTCCTTATGCCTGGGGACGATATGACGTATTGGTGTTACCTCCTAGCTTTCCTTTTGGAGGAATGGAAAATCCACGCATCACTTTTGCAACGCCAACTATTATTGCCGGCGATCGTTCCTTGGTTGCACTTATCGCACATGAGTTGGCACATAGTTGGAGCGGGAATTTAGTGACCAACGCTACATGGAATGATTTCTGGCTCAACGAAGGATTCACTGTATATTTTGAATCGCGCATCATGGAAAAAATTTACGGGAAAGATTTCGAAGACATGGCGACCGTATTGGCTGAAGGCGAATTGAGAAAAACAGTGGCGGAAATGGGTGCGGACAATCCCGACACCAAATTGTTTTTAAACTTAGAAGGTCGCGATCCGGACGATGCAATGAATGACATTGCCTATGAAAAGGGAAGATTCTTTTTACTGAATATAGAAATGGCGGTAGGGCGCGAACGTTGGGATAATTTCCTCAAACAATATTTTGCAGAGCATGCTTTTCAAAGTATTACAACTGAAGATTTCCTTGTCTATTTGGAAAAAAATTTAATACAGGGAGATGGTGCGCTTCGCAATACAAAAATCCGCGATAATATTTGGGTATACGGAACCGGATTGCCTGACAATTTCCCCAAGGTAGAATCTGTAGAATTGAAAAAAGTAGATCAACTGGTTGCTGCCTTCAAAGAAGGAAAGAAAATAGAAAGTCCGCAAGGATGGAGCACGCATCATTGGGTGTATTTTTTAAGAACATTACCGGATAGCATGAGTGCTGCACAAATGAAAGTACTCGACGAACAATTCAAATTCACAGTCAGTGGCAATAGTGAAATTCTTTGTCAGTGGTTAGAGATTTGCATTCGTAGTAAATACCATCAGGCCGATGCTTCCTTAGAAAACTTCTTAACGTCGGTGGGACGCCGTAAATTCTTAAAGCCATTGTATGGAGCCTTAGCTGAAACTCCGGAAGGAAAAATTCAGGCGAAAGCCATTTATGCAAAAGCAAGAAGTGGATATCATAGTGTTGCTACCGGAACCATAGATGAGCTATTGAAATAATATTATTCTTATTTAAATTACTGAAGAGATCACTCAAAAGGTGGTCTCTTCGCTTTTAACATCGTCCTGTTAACAAGTACCTTCTGTTTAAGATCATCTTCATAATTATTGATATACATTCGTCTTGTTGAAAATACATCAACAGCGTTTTAAGAATACAACATTTGATTTTTGGCCGGGACAACGAAACCCTTCGGAACGGCACACAAATGAAAAACATGTATAGACCCGCATCAC
>Ga0105050_10006418_pt1 | contig 14590 bp, 11 predicted proteins | sample FRY01_FD_78088 | JGI IMG/M metagenome (GOLD analysis project Ga0105050, IMG submission 78088) | Freshwater microbial communities from Lake Fryxell liftoff mats and glacier meltwater in Antarctica - FRY-01 | ecosystem: Environmental > Aquatic > Freshwater > Ice > Glacier meltwater ... | reverse complement strand
ATCGACGACGCGATCGGCGAGGCGTTCGACAAAGTCGGAAAACTGCTCGGCCTCGGCTGGCCCGGCGGCCCGGCGGTGGAGCGCCTGGCGCGCGACGGCAACCCCGCCCGCTTCGCCTTCCCGCGCCCGTTGAAGGGCCGGCCGGGCTGCGACTTCTCCTTCTCCGGGCTGAAAACCGCCGTCGCCCATGCCGTCGGCGCCTATCCCCCGGGCCCACTCCCGGCGCGGGACGCCGCCGACCTCGCCGCCAGCTTCCAGCAGGCCGTCGCCGACACCCTGGCCGACCGCGCTGCCCATGCCATGGCGATGTTCGCCCGCGACCACGGCCCTTCCACCCTGGTCGTGGCCGGCGGCGTCGCGGCCAACGCCACGCTGCGCGCCGTGCTGACCGCGGAAGCCGCCCGCGCCGGCTTCCGCTTCGCCGCACCGCCGCTGCGCCTGTGCACCGACAACGCGGTGATGGTCGCCTGGGCTGCCATCGAGCGCCTGCGCGAAGGCTGGGCCGATGGGCTGGATCACGCCCCGCGCCCGCGCTGGCCGCTCGATGCGCCCGACATGCGGCCGGTGGCATGAACTACCGCCATGCCTTCCACGCCGGCAACCACGGCGACTGCCTCAAGCACGCCCTGCTGGTCTGGCTGCTCGCCGCCATGCAGCGCAAGCCGGGCGGCGTGTTCGTGCTCGACACCCATGCCGGCATCGGCCGCTACGATCTGGGCACCGGCCCCGCCGCGCGCACCGGCGAAGCCCAGCGCGGCATCCTGCGGCTGCTTGACGACCCGCCGCCGGCGCTCTCTGATTATGTCGGCCTGGTCCAGCGCCTCGGCCTCTATCCCGGCTCGCCTGCCATCGTCCGCGCCCTGCTGCGCGACCAGGACCGGCTGGCCTGCTGCGAACTGCACCCCGAGGATTGCGCCACCCTGCGCCGCCTGTTCGCCCGCGACATGCAGGTGGCCGTGCACCACCGCGATGGCTGGGAGGCGCTGGGCGCCCTGCTGCCGCCGCGCGGCGGGGAGAAGCGCGCCTTGGTGCTGGTCGACCCGCCCTACGAGGCTGACGACGAGGCCGACCGGCTGGCCGATGGGCTGGCCACCGCCCATCGCCGCATGAAAGGCGCCGTGCTGGCCGCCTGGTATCCCGTGAAACACCGCGCCCCGGTGCGCCACCTCCACGCCCGGCTGCGCGACAGCCGCATCCGCGACATCGTCGCCGTCGAACTCTGGCTGCGCGCGCCGCTCGACCCCGCCCGGCTCAACGGCAGCGGCCTGCTGGTGGTCAACCCGCCCTTCGGCTTCGAGGATGCGGCGCGGGACATCCTCGCGGCGCTGCTCGCCCGCCTCGGCGAAAATGAGGCGGGCGCAGGGTGGGAGGAGGGCGCAGCGTGGAACGTGGCGCGGATCGCCGATGAGTAGCCGCCGCGCCGCCCGGGTCCAGGTGATCGGCGCCGGCGCCTGGGGCACAGCGATGGCGTTGCAGGCGTTCAAGGCCGGCGCGAGTGTCTCCCTCTGGGCGCGCGACCCGGCCAAGGCGACGGCGATGGCCCGCAGCCGCGCCAACCCGCATCTGCCCGGCGTGGCCCTGCCGGCGGGGCTGGAGGTTTCGCACGCCTGGGCTGATGCCGAACTGGTGCTGCTGGCCATGCCGATGCAGGCCCTGCGCGGCCTAGCGCCGGCCTTGCCGGGCGGGTTGCTGGTGGCCTGCTGCAAGGGCGTCGAGGCCGGCTCCCACCTGCTGCCGCTGGAAGTGCTGGCGCAGGTGCATCCCGGCCGCCCGGCCTGCGTGCTCACCGGCCCGAACTTCGCCGGCGAGGTGGCGCGCGGCCTGCCGGCTGCCGCCGTCGTCGCCGGCCTGGATGCGGCGGCACGCGCCGCGGCGATCGCCGCCCTGGCCACGCCGGGTTTCCGCCTCTACGGCAATGACGACCCGATCGGCGCCCAGGTCGGGGGTGCCGCCAAGAACGTCGTCGCCATCGCCGCCGGGGCCGTCATCGGCGCTGGCCTCGGCGAGAACGCCCGCGCCGCGCTGGTCACCCGCGGCCTCGCCGAGCTGGCCCGCCTGGCCGTGGCCCTGGGCGGGCGGGCGGAGACGGTGTCCGGCCTGTCTGGCCTGGGCGACCTGCTGCTGACCTGCACCGGCGCCGGCAGCCGCAATTTCAGCTTTGGCCTGGCGCTGGGCCGCGGCGAGGCCGTCGCCGCGATCCTGGCCGGCCGCGACTCGGTCACCGAGGGCGTGGCCACCGCGCCCGCCCTTGTTGCCCGTGCCCGGGCGCTGGGCGTCGAACTGCCGATCGCCGAGGCGGTGGCCGCGGTGGTCGAGGGACGGTCCACGGTGGCGGAGGCGATGCGGGCGCTGCTGGGGCGACGCCTGCGCGACGAGTAGCGGCCACCTTCCGCGCGGCCACGACGGGATCGACACGCAACCGGTGTTGACCGGACCGAGAACCTGATCGTCATCTTTCGAGACGATTGCCGAGCCCCCAGCGTCGGGTCGGCCTCGGCGCCACCCGCCGCCGCTGATCCACCGCCATGGCGGTGCGCTGCCGCATCGGCTAAGCCCACACGATGCTGCGCGGCATCGTCACCGTCGGCGGCTGGACGATGGCCAGCCGGCTCCTGGGCTTCCTGCGGGACATCCTGATCGCGGCGCTCGCCGGGGCCGGGCCGGTGGCCGATGCGTTCTTCGTCGCCAACCGCCTGCCGAACCTGTTCCGCCGGCTGTTCGGCGAGGGCGCCTTCAACGCCGCCTTCGTGCCCGCCTTCGCCGGCCTGCTCGCCCGCGAGGGCCACGACAGCGCGCGAAGCTTCGCCGACGAGACGCTGGCGGTGATGACCTTCTGGCTGCTGGCCCTCACCCTCGTCTGCATGATCGCGATGCCCGTCATCATGCTCGGCTTCGCCCCCGGCTTCGCCGACGAGGCGGAAAAATTCGACCTCACGGTGGAACTGGCCCGCATCGCCTTCCCCTACATGCCGCTGATCTGCCTCACCGCCCTGCTGTCGGGCATCCTGAACGGGCTGGACCGCTTCGCCGCCGCCGCCGCCGCGCCGCTGATCTACAACCTCGTCTCGATCGCCTGCATGATCTGGCTGGTGCCCTTCGTGCCCACGGTCGGCCACGCGCTCGCTTGGGGCGTCAGTGTTTCGGGCGTGTTCCAGCTCGCGCTGCTGGTCGTGGCGGTCCGCCGCGCCGGCATGCGCATCACCCTGCCGCGCCCGCGTCTCACCCCTCGCATCCGCGCGTTGTTGCGCAAGATGGGCCCGGGCGTGCTCGGCGCCGGCATCACCCAGGTGAACATGTCGGTGGACGTGATCATCGCCACCCTGCTGCCGGCCGGCACCGCGGCGATCCTCTATTACGCCGACCGGCTGGTGCAGCTTCCCCTCGGCGTGATCGGGGTCGCCGTCGGCACCGCGCTGCTGCCGCTGCTGTCCCGCGCGGTGGTTGCGGCGGAGAAGGGCGGGGACGCGAAGGCGCCGCTCACGGCACTCAACCAGGCGATCGTCTATGCCCTGGTGCTCACCCTGCCCGCCGCGCTGGCGCTTGCCCTGGTCGGCCGGCCGGTGGTGGAGGTGCTGTTCCAGCGCGGTGCCTTCGATGCCGCCACGGCCGCGCTGACCGCCGAGGCACTGGCCGCCTATGCCATCGGCCTGCCCGCCTTCGTGTTGCTGAAGGTGCTCGCCCCCGGCTTTTTCGCGCGCGGCGACACGGCGATGCCGGTGCGCATCGGGCTGGCCAGCATCGCGCTCAACCTGTCGCTAAACGTGGTGTTGATGGGCCCGATGCAGCACATGGGCCCGCCGTTGGCTTCCAGCGTGTCGAACTGGGCCAACGTGATCGGGCTGGCCGCCGTGCTCGCCTGGCGCGGCCACATGGCGATCGACCGTGCGCTGCTGATCGCCATCGCGCGCATGCTCGCCGCCTGTGCGGCCATGGCGGCGGCCTTGTGGCTGCTGGAGCGCGCCGCCTACACCCCGCTGCGCGCCGAGGCGCTGCTGCGCTGGCTCGGCCTCGCGGCCCTGGTCGGCGGCGGGCTGGCCGCCTACGGGGCGGCGGCGTTCGGCGTCGGCCTCGTCCGACTGCGCGACCTGCGCGCCCTTCGCCGCTGGAAGGATTGACGCCCATCGGGTTCCGCCGGAAAACCGCCCTCCCGCACAGGACACGAGACCCATGCAGCGCATCTTCTCGGGCATCCAGCCCTCCGGCATTCCCACCCTCGGCAACTACCTGGGCGCGATGCGGAACTGGGTGAAGCTGCAGGACGACTACGACTGCCTTTATTGCGTGGTGGACCTGCATGCCATCACCCAGTGGCAGGACCCGAAGGAGCTGGCCAACCAGACGCGCGAGATGGCAGCCAGCCTGCTGGCCTGCGGCATCGACCCGGCGCGCTCGATCATGTTCCACCAATCCTCGGTGCACGCCCATCTGCGCCTGGCGTGGATCTTCAACTGCGTCGCCCGCATGGGCTGGCTGAACCGCATGACGCAGTTCAAGGAGAAGGCTGGTAAGGACCGCGAGGCCGTCTCGACCGGGCTGTTCAGCTATCCGAACCTGATGGCCGCCGACATCCTGGTGTACCACGCCACCCGCGTGCCGGTCGGCGACGACCAGCGCCAGCACCTGGAGCTGGCCAACGACATCGCGCAGAAGTTCAACCACGATTACGGCGTGGATTTCTTCCCCCAGATCGAGGCGATGATCATGGGCCCCGCGGCGCGGGTCATGAGCCTGCGCGACGGGACGAAAAAGATGAGCAAGTCCGATGCGTCGGACATGAGCCGCATCAACCTGACCGATGATGCCGACAGCATCGCCGACAAGATCCGCCGCGCCAAGACCGACCCGGAGCCACTGCCCAGCGAGGCCGCCGGCCTCGATAACCGGGCGGAGGCGCGCAACCTCGTCGGTATCTACGCAGCCCTCACCGACACCGACCATGAGGGCGTGCTGCGCGAGCACGGCGGCCACGGCTTCGCCGCCTTCAAGCAGGACCTCACGGCGCTGCTGGTCGACAAGCTCGCGCCGATCGCCGCCGAGACGCGGCGCATGCTGGCCGATCCCGGCTCCGTCGATGCGGTGCTGCGCGACGGCGGGCGCCGCGCCGAGGCGCTGGCGGTGCCGATCGTGGAGGAAGCCGAGCGGCTGGTGGGCTTCCTGAAGGTGTAGCAGAAGTGAAAGGCCAGGGCTCTGCCCTGGACCTGCGTCGTGCGAAGCACGCTGGACCCGCGTCGTGCGAAGCACGCTTCCGCGTGACGGGGCGTCGCCCCAGGCCCCATCCATTTGGGGTCCGGGGCCAAAGCTCCAGGCCGTCCCCATGAGACGCCCCCACAACATCCGCTTCGGCCTCCACGACCGCCCACCCCCGCTCGTCATCGCCGCCACCGCCGTCCAACAAACGACAGTGGTGATCCTCTTCCTCTACGTCCCCCTCCTCGTCGCCCGCGAGGCCCAGGCCACCACCGTCCAGGCCGCAGCCCTGATCGGTATGACCTTCCTCGCCTGCGGCCTGGGCACCATGATCCAGGCGATGCGCCGCGTCGGCTGCGGCTTCCTCGCCCCGATCAGCCCCGCCACCCCCTACCTCGCCCCCTCAATCCTCGCCGCCCATCTCGGCGGCCTCCCCCTGATGGCCGGCATGACCCTGGTCGCCGGCCTGGCCACCATCCTCCTCGCCCGTCTTCTGCACCGTGTCCGCGCCCTCATGCCGCCGGAGATCGCCGGCGCCGTGGTGCTCATTGTCGGCCTCGCCATTGCCATCACCGGCGTCCACACCCTCCTGCGCGCGCCCGCCGGCGCGACGCCTGAAGCTGCGGACGTCGTCATCGGCCTCGTCACCCTCGCCCTCTCGGTCGGCCTCAGCGTCTGGGGCCGCGGCGTCCTGCGCTGGGCCTGCGTCCTGATCGCCATGGTCGCCGGCACCGCGCTCGCCGCCGCCCTCGGTCGCATCGAAACCGCCGGCGACTTCGCTGCCCTGCCCATGGTCGGCCTGCCGCAATTCGGCCAGATCGGCCTTGCCTTCGACGCCGCCCTGCTCCCCGCCTTCCTCGTCGCCGCCCTCGCCTGCGCGCTGAAAACTGTCGGCCTCGTCACCGGCCTGCAAAAACTCAACGACGCCGACTGGTCCCGCCCGGAACCCGCCGGCATCGCCGGCGGCGTCGCCGGCGACGGCATCGCCACCGCCCTGGCCGGCCTCCTCGGCGCCCCCGGCGTGAACATGAGCGCCACCAATACCGCACTCCAGGCCGCCACCGGCGTCACCAGCCGCGTCATCGCGTTGGCCACCGGCGCCGGTTGCATCGTGCTGGCCTGCTTCCCCCGTGCCGCAGCCGTGGTCTCCCAACTCCCCGCCCCGGTCATCGCCGCCACCCTGCTTCAGGCCGGTGCCCTGATGATGGCCAGCGGCATGCAACTCGCCACCGCCCGCCTGCTCGACAACCGCCGCGCCATCGCCGTCGGCCTCGCCGTCGCCGCCGCCCTGTCCGTCGAGGTCGTCCCCCAACTCGCCAGCTGGGTCCCCCCCGGCCTGCGCCCGATCATGACCGCCGGCGCGCTGGGCACCCTGGTCGCCATCGTGCTGAACGCCCTGCTGCGCATCGGCATCCGGCGGCAGATGGCGATCACCCATGCGCCGGCTGCGATGACGGCGGAGGTGATGGCCGACTTCCTGGAACGGGCCGGCGGCGCCTGGGGACTGCGGGCCGATTTGGTGGCGCGTATGGCGCATACGCTGACGTGGTGCGTGGAGGCGATCCTGGTGGCCGACCTTACGCGCGGGCCGGTGACGCTGACGATCGGGTACGACGAGGCGAAGGTCGATGTGCGGCTGACCTATGTCGGGTTTGGGGTGACGCTGGCCGAGCGGGCGCCGACGCCGGAGGAAATGTTGCACGACGATGCCGCACCCGGGCGGCTGGCGGGGCACATGATCCGCCGGCTGACCGACCGGGTGACGATGCGCGAGCGGGACGGCGTGGTCGAGCTGCGGATGGTGTTGAACGATTGAGGCGTCAGGCGCCGGCGATGGCGCGGATGTCGAGCACGCCGTCGTCGCGGAAGGCGAGCGGGATGCGGGCGGCGGCGGTTTTGCGGTGGGTGTAGAGGGTGAGCCAGGGCGGGTTGTTCTGTAGCAGGCGGTAGCAGTGGCGGTACAGCGCGGCGCGGGCGGTGGTGTCGGTGGTGGTGCGGGCGGGGTCGAGCAGGGCTTCGACCTCCGGGTTGCGGTAGCCGAGCCACCAGGAGCCGGCGACGCGGCTGTCGATTTTTTCGGCGAGTACGCGGAAGGTGCTGAGCGGGCTGGAATCGAACAGGCAGAGATCGGCGATGTCGCTGGCGCGGACGCGCTCGGCGTAGCGGACGCGGTCGGGCTCGATGCGGGCGGCCAGGGTGACGCCGATGGTGGCGAGCTGGGCCTGGAGCACGGGCAGCAGGGCGGGGGCCTCGTCGGGCAGGCGGGTGGGCCAGTCTGCCGTGAGCGCGAGGCCGCCTGGATAGCCGGCCCCGGCAAGCAATCGGCGGGCTTCGGCGGGGTCGTGGCGCGGGCCGGGGGCGTCGGGGTCGAAGCCGAAATGGTGGGGGCTGACGAAGCCGGCGAGCGGGGTGGCGTGGCCATGGAGCACGGCGGCGATCAGGGCGGGGCGGTCGATGGCCAAGTTCAGGGCGCGACGGACATTCGGGTCGGCGCAGGGGCCGGTGGCGGCGTTGAGCAGGCAGATGATGGCGGTGGGGTCGGTGACGGTTGTCGTGTTCGGGCCGGGGGCGATGCGGGTGGCGATGTCGGCGCGGCCCTCGTTCAGGGCGCGGGCGCGGTGTTCGGGGTTGGGGGCGTGGAGCCAGCGCAGTTCGGGCAGGCCGGGGCGGGTGGGGGTCATCGTGACGATGTCGTCGTTGTGCGAGGCGAGCCGCCAGGGGCCGGTGCCGACCCAGCGGGCGGCGATGTCGGCGGAATCGCAGGGGGCGAGGATCGGGCCGGCGGCGACGATGTCGAGGATGTCGGCGATGTCGGTGGTGGTGGCCAGACGCAGGGTGCGGGAGTTGGTGACGTCGATCGTGCAGCCGGCGAGATATTGTGCCCAGACGCCGGGCGCGCCAAGTGTGGCGCCGATGGCGGGGTCGGCCATGCGGCGCAGCGCTGCGGCGGCGGCTTCGGCGTCGCAGCGTGTGCCGTCGTGGAAGGTGGCGCCGGGGCGCAGGCGGAACACGGTGGTGCGGGGGTCCTGCTGCACCCATTCCTCGGCCAGGGCGGGGGCGAAGGTGCCCGGGCCAGTGCGGCGGACCAGGGGGTCGAAGACGGCGTCGAGCATCGCCAGCGTATCCGCGCTGTCAGTACAGTCCTGCGGATCAACCAGCGCGATCCTGGCTTGGGCAATCGTGAGCATGACCTGATCCCTGTGGCGGTGACGCATCCGGCACACTAGATTGCCCCGACCGTTGCGCGAAGGATGCCCCGATGTCCACGACCCAGCCCGTCGCCGTCGCATCCCCTGGCCCATCCCCGGGCCAAATCCCGGATTTCAACCTGCTCGACCCCGCCTTCATCGCCAACCCATACCCAACCTACCACCGCCTGCGCGCAGCCGCCCCGGTCTGGCGCTCGCCGATCGGCTTCAACATCGTCACCCGCTACGACGACACCGCCCTCGTTCTGCGCGACCGCCGCTTCGGCAAGAACTACCTGGACAACATCACCAAGCGCTACGGGCCGGACATCGCAGACGAGCCGGCCTTCGCCTCGATGTCGCGCACCATGCTGGTGCTCGATCCGCCCGACCACACCCGCCTGCGCGGCCTCGTCACCAAGGCCTTCACCGCCCGCCGCGTCGAAGCCATGCGCCCGCGCATCGCCGCCATCGTCGATGCCCTGCTCGACCGCGTCCAACCCCAAGGCGGCATGGACGTCATCGCCGATTTCGCCCACCGCCTGCCCATCATCGTCATCTGCGACATGCTCGGCATCCCCGAGGAAGACCGCGAACAGTTCTTCGCCAGCAGCCGCGTCAACGGGCGCCTGGTCGACCCCGTCCCGCTCACCCCCGACGAAATCATCGCCGCCAACGCCAACACCCTGGCCACCAACGCCTATTTCGACAGTCTTTTCGAACGCCGCCGCCGCGACCCCCAGGACGACCTGACCACCCAACTGGTCCAGGCCGAAGAAGCCGGCGACCGCCTCACCCAGGAGGAACTGCGCGCCAATGTCGGCCTGCTCTTCGCCGCCGGCCACGAAACCACCGCCAACCTCATCGGCAACGGCCTGCTCGCCCTGCATCGCAACCCCTCCCAGTGGCAGGCGCTCAAGGATGACCCCGCCCTCATCCCCGGCGCCATGGAGGAACTGCTGCGCTACGACAGCTCGGTCCAGATGACCGGCCGCGCCGTGCTCGAAGACCTCGAACTCCGCGGCGTCGCCCTGCCCAAAGGCGCCAACCTGGTTTGCTTCCTGGGTGCGGCCAACCGCGACCCCGAAGTTTTCGCCGACCCGGACCGCCTCGATGTCACCCGCACCAAAATCACCCCGCTGTCGTTCGGGGGCGGCATCCATTTCTGCCTCGGTGCGCAGCTGGCGCGGATCGAGGCGCAGGAGGCGTTTGCGGGGTTGCTGCGGCGGCTGCCGGGGATGGAGTTGCCGGAGCGCGATGCGCCATCGTGGCGGCGGAGCTTTACGCTGCGGGGGTTGACGAAGCTGCCGGCGGTTTGGCAGTAGTGGAGATTAATACGATATCGTAACTTAATCGGCGCGGGTTCGCGGCCCCTGAAGCGGGGGCGCGTCCGGCCGGGTCGGCCGTGGTGGTGGCGTGCGTGCGCGCAGGCCCGGGCGAGTGGGGCGGGGGAGAGTGCGCGACGTGGAGCGTGCGGGCGCGGGTTGCGCGCCGGTGGCGCGGACGATGCGCACGGATGGCGTGCCGCCGGCACGCGCGCGGGGCGGGTGACGGGGGGAGGGTGCCGGACTGCCAAAGGCGGATCATGTCCTCCAGGCGCGCGAAGATGCGGGCAAGCGCTGCCATGATGAGCGCGTGCAGCGCATCCGGCAGCCAGAACGGCGCATCCTCCGCCAGGAGGGCGGTGCGCAGGTTGGCGGCCTGGTCGGCCAGGGAGGGTGGATTGATTAACACACGGGTGTTATAACTAACTGATTCTCCGATGGCAAGGGGATTCTTCGGGAAGGGGGAATTTTCTTTTTATGAACAAAAAGAAGCGAAAACTTTGTCCAACGTCAATGAAACGGGCGGCATAGTCACGATCGCGCGTTTGGGTGCTGGACCATGGATGACGAGCGCAAAGTGATAAAAGTTTTTTGGTTCTTTTTTTCAAAAAAGAACCTGCTTCTTTCCTTCGTCGCGCCTACTCGGCCGGGCGCCGTGTTTCGCTGAGGGCGGCGATGAGGGCGGCGCCGGCGGTACGTTCGTGTTCGACCAGCAGGGTGGCGGCGTGGGCGGTATCGCGGCGGCGCAGGGCGGCGAGGATGGCCTGGTGTTCGGCGAGCGAGGCATGCATGCGGGCGGGCACTGCTTCGAAGCCGCGGCGTTGGGCGCTGGTTTGGGCGGTGAGGCTGGAGGTGAGGCGCGCGGTCCAGGGCGTTTGGGGAGTGTCGCACAGCAGCAGGTGGAATGCGCGGTTGAGGCGGGCATAGGCGTGGGGGTCGGCGGCGGCGGCGGCGCGGCTGCTTTCGGCGATGTTGCTGTCGAGGGCTGCGAAGGTGGCCTCGGTGTAGGCGGGGGCGCCGAGTTCGACGGCGAGGGCGGAGAGGGCGCCGCGCAGGGCGTGGATTTCGGCGATGTGTTCGGCGCGGATGGTGGCGACGACGACGCCGTGGTGGGGGTGGAATTCGAGCCAGCCTTCGGCGGCGAGGCTGCGGATGGCTTCGCGGACCGGGGTTTCGCTCACGCCCAGGGCTTCGCAGACTTGGCGCGAGGTGAGGTGTTGGCCTTCGCGGACGGCGCCGGAGAGGATCAGTTCCTGGATATGCTCGCGGGCGCGGTCGGACTTGGTGTGGTGGGTGGGTGCGTTAGCCTTTTGTCGCGCCATCGGCCAGGCCCTTGATCAGCCATTTCTGGACGAGCAATGCGAAGATGACGACGGGGATGAATGTCATTGTGCCGACGGCGGTGAGCGCGCCCCAGTTGGCGCCGTTCACGGTGTCGCCGGCAATGCCGGAGATGACGACGGGGACGGTGGAGGCGGCGCGGTTGGTCAGCACGAGGGCGAAGAGGAGTTCTTCCCAGGCCAGGATGATGCTGAAGATGAGGGTGGAGAGCAGGCCGGGGAGCGAGATGGGGACGATGATGCGCAGGAAGGCGCCGAAGCGGGTGCAGCCGTCGATTTTGGCGGCTTCCTCCAGCTCCTCTGGCAGTGCCTTGAAGAAGCCGCGCATGAGCCACATGACGTAGGGGATGAGGAAGGTGCAGTAGGCGAGGATGAGCGTGATGTGGTGGTCGAGCAGGCCCATGGCGCGGGCGACGAGGAACATCGGCACGGCGAGCGCGATGGGGGGGACGCCGCGGGAGAGCAGGATGATGACGCCGATGGTGGTGGCACCGCGCAGCTTGATGCGGGCGAGCGCGTAGCCGGCCATGGAGCCTGCGACGATGGAGATGAGCCCTGAGCCGCCGGCGACGATCAGCGTGTTCAGCATGCGGGCGGGGAGGTCGTGGTTGGTGAGGTAGTTGACGTAGGTTTCGAGGGTGGGGGTGAAGAAGAGCGTGGGCGGGGTGGTGAAGATGTCGCGCTGCTGCTTCAGCGAGGTAAGGATCATCCAGGCGATGGGCAGCAGGAAGAGCACGCAGGTGACGACCCCGGACCAGATGCGCAGCTGGCTCAGCAGGGCGGCGCGCTTGCGGTAGGAGGAGGGGGCGCGGGGGGAGATGGCGGTGGTGCTCAATTCCGTTCCTCCAGCATGCGGGTGCCGCGCAGGAAGATCGCGGTGAGGATCATGGTGATGACCAGGACGATGAGGGACATGGCGGCGGATTCGGCGAATTTGAGGGAGCGGAAGGCTTCCTCGTAGATGAACAGGTTGACCACCGAGGTGGCGCGGCCGGGGCCGCCATGGGTGGCGGCGAGTGCGATGTCGAACATCTTCACGGCACCCAGCCAGCGGACGACGAAGATGGCGGCGATGACGGGGACGAGGAGCGGGAGGGCGACGCGCCAGAGGGTGGTCCACCAGTTGGCGCCGTCGATGGCGGCGGCCTCGAAGACGTCGCGGGGCAGCGAGAGGAGGGCGGCGGAGGCCATGAGGGTGATGAAGGGGGTCCATCGCCAAGTGTCGATGAGGATGACGGTGAACATGGCCCAGAAGGGGTCGCCGAGCCAGTCGATCGGGCCGAGGCCGACGGTTCCGATGACGTAGTTGGCGACACCCCAGAGCGGGTCGAGCAGCATGCGCCAGATGCCGCCGGCGATGACGGGGGCGACGACCATGGGGATGATGAAGGCGGCGCGGATGGCGCCGCGGCCCTTCCACTCCGCGTTGATGAGGAAGGCGATGGCGAAACCGAGGAACATCTGCAGCGGGAGCGCGAAGACGAGGTAGACGAAGGTGACCCAGAGCGAATCCCAGAAGCGGTCGTCTTCGAGGACTGTGCGGTAATTGTCCCATCCGACCCATTCGTCGGGGGTGAAGGTGCCAAGGTTGAGGGCGGCGAAGCTGATGTAGATGGTGTAGCCGATCGGGTAGGCGAGGGTGGCGACGAGGAGGACGGCGGCGGGCGTCATGAACCCCCAGCGCGCGACGAGGTCGGCCAGGCGGGAGGCGCGGGGGCTGGCGCCTTTGCGTATAGCCGGGCGGGTGCCGAGGGCGGTGATGGACATCGGGCGGGGGACTCGCGGTGAGGGGGAGGTCTTCTTTTTCTGAAGATAAGCAGCAAGAAGACTTTTCACCCCTTCACGCCCGGCCTTGATGGTTTCGGGCAGAGCGCAAAGGGATGAAAGTTTTTTGGTTCTTTTTTTCAAAAAAGAACGTGCTTCCTTTGGTGCGACTAGAGGCGCAGGCGCTCGATCTTGCGGGAGGCGCTGGACAGGGCTTCGGCGACCTTGACCTCGCCGCTGAAGGCGCGGGCGGTTTCGTCGGCCAGGATTTGCTGGGCGGCATCCGACTTGGTCGAGCGCGGCCGCCACATCCGGCCGGCGGCGGCGACCTCGTAGGCGTCCTGCAGCGTGGTGTAGACGGGCTTGAGCCAGGCGCTGGCTGGATTGCTGGCCAATGTCGATTTGCGCGCCGGGAACGATCCCACCACGTCGGAGGCCCAGAGCTCGCCCTGCTTGGAGCTGACCCACTGCCAGAACGCCCAGGCGGCGCGCTGGTTCGGGGTTTTGCGGGAGATGCAGCCGTTCCAGATGCCGCGATGGGTGCCCGCGTGCGCGCTGCCGACCGGCATGACCTGGATGCCGACCTCCTCGGTTTTGAGCGTGGTCGAGCCGGCATCGACCGCCGTGCCGCGGAACACGCTGCCCCACTGGAACATCACCGCGGTTTGGCCCTGGCGGAAGGCTTGGAGCGATTCGGTGAAGCCGTGCGCCCTGGCGCCGGGCGGCGCCCATTGCAGCAGGTCGATGTGGGTTTGCAGCGCGAGCTGGCCCACATCGGTGGCGAAGGTGGGTTTTCCGTTGTCGTCGATCAGTTCGCCGCCATGGGCGTTCAGGATGGCCTGCCAGATGGTGGGCGTCAGCGTGTCGCGGGTGAAATAGGTGCCGATCGCCCAGGCATTGGCCGGGCCGCTGCCGCTGAGATTTTGCACCAGCTTGGGCATCTGGGCACGGAACTCGGTCCAGGTGAGCTTGGGGGTGGGGGCGGGCAGGCCGGCCTTGGCGAAGTGGGTGCGGTTGTAGAACATCAGCAGCATGTTCGAGCGGACCGGCACGCCGAACTGCCCGCCCTTCCATTCGCTGGCGGCGAGCGGGGCGCTGTTGAAGTCGTCCCAGTCGAAATCGGCGGCGGTCCAGGCGGCCGTGTCCTTCTTGAGGTCGAGCAGATGGCCGGTTTGCGCCACCTGGGGAACCCAGGGGTCGTCGATGGTGTAGAAGTCGTAGGTGGGCTTCGCCCCGGTCAGGTCGAGCATGGTTTTGGCGAGCTGCTCGTTGTAGGGGACGCCGTCGATCTGCACCTTGATGTGCGGGAAGAGCTTGTTGAACTCTGGCACCATCGCCGACTGCCAGAGGTTGGAATACGAGGAGTTGGCGAGCATTTTGATGGAGATCGGGCTCTCGGCCGTCCCGAGGCCACCGCCGGCTTGGCCCTGGGCAGTGCGGCCGAGCATCACCGCCGGTAGCGCTAACGCGGTGCCGAGCAGGCGCCGGCGCGATGTGCCGGCAGACTTGTCCGTCGTCTGGGTCATGGCGTCTCTCCCTTGCGGCGCGCATGCTATGCTCGCCGGGTGGCGGAGCCGTGCGGCGCCTTTGCCGTGGTGGAGTGCAGCATTCTATAGAATCTGGTTCGGGGTCCAGGGGCATCGTGCATGCCGGCATTGCGCCGGTGGTTCGCGGGGAGTGTTCGATGGGTGGTGATACCAATCACTGTTTGGGATGACCCATGGCCAAGCAAGGCCAGGGCGTCGCCCTGGACCCACCAGGGGCCAAGCCCCTGGACCTTAAATAT